>ENA-OWRJ01001189-OWRJ01001189.1-human-gut-metagenome-genome-assembly--contig:-NODE-1189-length-28829-cov-3.560923_pt1 | contig 28829 bp, 27 predicted proteins | sample MGYA00248269_ERZ651897 | MGnify/ENA primary metagenome ERZ651897 (study PRJEB26924, sample SAMEA4378252) | human gut metagenome | biome: human gut; feature: human-associated habitat; material: faeces...
ACCCCGAAGGGTAAAACGGCGCAAAGCGGCAGGATCGCTGCAAAAAGCACGGACAACCCGGAGCTTCACGCGCTGGAAACGCAGCTTGCCAGCGACGGCATAACGTCGGACGCGCCTTTTTCCGTCTATGACGATATTCGCAGCAAGCTGGTTGCGCTGGGGATTCCACGCGAACAGATTGCGTACATCCATGAGGCAAACACCGAAGTCCGCAAAAAAGAGCTGTTTGCAAAGGTGCGCTCCGGGCAGGTGCGCGTCCTGATGGGCAGCACCTTTAAGATGGGTGCGGGTATGAACGTACAAGACCGGCTCGTGGCGCTCCACGACCTCGACTGCCCGTGGCGGCCGGGCGATCTGGAGCAGCGCGGCGGTCGTATCATCCGTCAGGGCAACCGCAACAAGGAAGTCCATATTTACCGTTATGTCACGGAGGGAACATTCGACGCCTACCTCTGGCAGACGATTGAAAATAAGCAACGATTCATCTCGCAGATTATGACATCCAAATCGCCGGTACGCTCCTGTGAGGACATTGACGAAACGGCGCTGTCCTATGCGGAGATCAAGGCGCTGTGCGCCGGTGACGAGCGGATCAAGGAAAAGATGGACTTGGATGTGGACGTTGCCCGCTTGAGGCTGATGCGCGCCAGCCATCAAAGTCAGCAATATAAGCTGGAGGACAATCTTCTGCGCTACTTCCCGGAGCAGATTGAAGCAGCGAAAAATGCCATCGCCGGTCTGGAAACAGATATGCAGACCGTGGCGGCACATCCGCACCCCACGGACGGATTTGCCGGAATGGAGGTCAAAGGCGATCTTCTGACAGACAAGGATAATGCCGGTGCTGCGCTGCTGGAAGCGTTCAAAGAGGTTAAGGATTCCGAGCCTGTGCCGGTCGGCAGCTATCGCGGATTCCAGACCGCACTCACAGCGGAGGGCTTTTATATGGATTGCATTTTGACACTCAAAGGGCAGATGTCGCACCGGGTCGAGCTTGGCAAGGACGCCAGAGGCAACCTCACCCGCATCGACAATGTGCTGAACGCGATCCCGGCGCGGCTGAACTCACAAAAAGTGTATCTGGAGAATTTGTATGCGCAGATGGAAGCCGCCAAAACGGAGCTTGGCAAGCCGTTTCCGCAGGAGGAAGAACTGCGCGTAAAATCCGCGCGTCTTGCTGAACTCAACGCAGAGCTGAACATTGACGATAAAATGCCGATGGAACGGCTTGCCGGAGATACCGAAGCTGTTGCCAAATCCACACGTCCATCCATCCTGCAAAAGCTCCGCGCCCCGCTGCCGGAGCAGACAAATTCAAAACCAAAGCACAAAGAAATGGAGGTATCACGATGAACACCGAAACGATAAACACGCAACTGTACGAGAAAATGTTTGCTGAGCAGGAACGTTACCGTGACTGGCTGCTGCACCAGCCGCCGGAGGAAATTTTGAATCATGCTTATGAGTACGCCATTCGTGAAGATATTCTTATGGCACTGGAATCCAGAGATTTGAGCTTCATGCAGGCGCAAATGCTCATCTTTACAGCTACACCATTGGCAGATATTCTCAAGGAATTTGATAATCGGGAAACGGATCACATGGATGTTATACGCAACTGCTGTGAAACCCGTGCGGATGCAATGCTGAAGCTGGCACAGGAATGCCCCGCGTATTGTTGCGATGCCTCATATGCAAAATCTCATGGTGAAATTGAGCAATACAGAAATTCTTTTTGGGTAAACATGGAGTGTAAAAGCATGATTGAAAATGCCATTGTTGCTGCATATATGGATAACAGCCTAAAGGACGTGCAGGAGGCATCCAAAGCCGTCATTGATACGTTCGGCTTTCACCGCACTATGTTTGTGCTGGCAAATACGATCCGAATCAAAAGCTATGATGGCCGCATCAGCCCGGAAAATAAAGCATGGGCGCAGACAATTCCCGCTTGTGGAGAACAGCAGGACATTCTTGTTGACCGATGCAATCCCGGACTGCTGGATCTGTTTACAAATCAGGTGCGCAAGGATTTCGCGGCAGAACAACAGCGCAGCCAGCAAAAAGTCTCCGTTCGGGAAAAGCTGCATGGCACACCTGCCCGCGCCGCCGAACGGTCTGCATCTTCAAAGAGAGATCGGGATGCCCGATGAAAAAGCGCCGCCGCACCATTCCACTGATGTTCTATGTGACGCCGGAGGAACGCGACCAGATCGAGGCAAAGATGGCGCAGCTCGGCACGAACAACATGAGCGCCTATCTTCGCAAGATCGCCATTGACGGCTATGTAGTCCAGCTCGATCTGCCGGAGCTGCGGGAGATGGTGTCGCTGCTGCGCCGCTCCAGCAACAATCTCAACCAGCTTGCGCGGCGCGCCAACGAAACGGGGCGCATTTACCCGGAAGATCTGGCGGACATCCGGCAGAGTCAAGCGCAGTTGTGGGAATCCGCAAAAGAGATTTTGCGTGTCCTATCTAAACTTGATTGAGCGTCCGCATCCTTGTGCTTTTCTCCGTGCGCAGATATGATGAACTCAGAACATACAAGGAGGTCCTCTTATGAGCTTTCTTTCGAAGCTGCTCTTTGCCCCCGTCGTTGCGGTGCTGGCTGTGTTTGTCTGGCTCTGCGGCGGCATCCTCTATTGCGCATCGTGGGTGTTTGGTCTTGCATCTGCGCTTGTCAGCATTCTTGGCGTTGCCGTGTTGGTGACGTATTCCGTAAAGAACGGAATTATTCTGCTGATAATTGCGTTCCTCGTCAGTCCGCTCGGTATCCCAATGCTTGCTACAAGGCTGCTTGCACTGCTGCAATCGCTGCGAGGATTCATTCAAAATCGTGTTTACCATTAAATCTGCAAATGAGCGCCGGACGTGTTCCGGCGCTCTTGCTTTTTTATCGAAAGGAGGAATCGCATGGCAACGACCCGCATCATGCCGCTGCACATCGGAAAGGGACGGAACGTCGGCACGGCGGTCAGCGACATTCTGGAATATGTCAAAGATGCAGAAAAGACCGATCAGGGCAGGCTCGTTACCTGCTTTCAGTGTAACCCCGAAATCGCAGACGCGGAGTTTTGCTTTTCCAAGCGGCGCTATCAGACCAGCACCGGCAGAAAACAGGAAAACGACGTGATCGCATACCATGTGCGGCAGTCGTTCAAGCCCGGTGAGATCACGCCGGAGGAAGCCAATCGCCTCGGCTGCGAATTTGCGGAGCGTTTTCTCAAGGGTACAGCTTTTTCGCTCCGCACAGTTTTAGCACTGATATGAGAAGCGGTTTGCACCGCGTCCATGTACCTTGAAAACCGCATAGACATCGTGATAAGTGAAGTTTCCGATTGACCTTATCGGTCTGTACCGCCATGACGGTGGGATGCCCGCAGCTTGCGGGCATCCCATTCGAGCGATCCATGCAGATCGGCTCTGCGCGTGGCAGCGTTTGAGCAGCTCATCCGGAAACTGAGCCTCCTGCTACGGCCTCCCACTGACTTGAGGGGGATTCCTGCGGCGTGCGTGAGCCTTACAAGCCACGGCGCTGCGGGAATGGGTTGTTTGCCAAGAACAGCTTATGACGGTCCCAGAGGCGCAGCGCGCCTCTCGCCGGGGGATGAGAGAAATACGGCGATTACATTCGACATACTTCAATCAGCTGCACCGATATTACCGGTGCGGCTGATTTATATTAGAGTTTTTTTAGAAGTTGTGCTCCTGAATGGAAAGGAAAATGAACTATGGCAATTTCCATGAAAGATGCCTACCGCGTGATGTTCAAGGAATTTCCTGATGTCGTTGATGTTGACCAGATGAGTCGGATGCTCGGAATCAGTACCAAGACAGGCTACCGGCTTTTACAGGAAAATAAAATCATGCACTTCAAGGTTGGTCGCACATACAAAATTCCGAAGCTGCACATTCTGGCATACCTGAACGTGTTGCAAAATGGATAGCCGCCGCATCCTTGCTGCTATCTGCCAAATCCGCTACAATAAACCTTGTCAATGGCAGGTGGATACGGCTACACCAAAGGAGGGTGTTTTTATGGTAGCGGGACATCTGCGCGAACAAAACGGCTTATACCAAATTATTCTCAGCTATAAAGACGGCGACGGCAAGCGAAAAACAAAATCCATCAGTACCGGTTTACCGGTCAAAGGCAACAAGCGAAAAGCTGAGGCCATGCTGATGGATGCGCGGCAGACATTCGTGCCGCCGGTTTTTGCGGTCGCGCCGCTGGAAAAAGCGAAACCAGATGAGCTTCTCTTTACGGACTTTATTCTTGAGTGGCTTGAAATGATGAAAAACAGTGTAGAAACGACAACCTACGCTTCTTATTGCATGGTCATCAAGCGTAAGATCGTTCCGTATTTCAAGGATAAGCGGATTTTGCTGAAAGACCTGACTCCGAAGGATATTCAGGACTACTATCAGTATTCGCTGAACACTGAGAAAGTCACGGCGAACACGGTCATTCATCGTCATGCGAATATCCGGAAATCTCTGCAATATGCCGTAAAAATCGGTCTTATCAACTACAACCCGGCAGACCGCGTAGAGCGCCCGCGCAAGCAGAAATATATCGCTTCTTTTTACAATGAACAGGAGCTTGAGACGCTGTTTGCCGCCGTAAAAGGAAAGCCGATTGAGCTTGCCGTGATCCTCGGCGCGTTCTACGGTTTACGGCGCAGCGAGGCTGTCGGTCTGCGGTGGGATGCGATTGATTATGAGCGGAAAACGCTGACGATCAAGCATACCGTAACGCAGATGAATGTTGACGGCAAGCAGACCATTGTAGATAAGGAACGTACCAAGACAAAATCCAGTTACCGCACCTTACCGCTCGTTGCGCCGTTTGAAAAGCTGCTGCATGAGCTGAAAGCAGAACAGGAAGAACATCGCAAGGTCTGCGGCAGCGCGTACTGCACAGAGTTTCTGGATTACATCTATGTGAATGAGATCGGTGAGCGCATCAAGCCGAACTTCATCACACAAAATTTTCCGCTCACGCTGGAAAAAGCCGGTCTGCGCCGTATTCGGTATCACGATCTTCGTCATAGTTGCGCGAGTTTACTCTATGCAAACGGTGTCAGCTTGAAAGACATTCAGGAATGGCTGGGGCATAGCGACATTTCCACAACCTCAAATATCTACACGCATCTGGATTACAGTTCCAAGGTGTCCTCTGCAAACGCGATTATTGACTGTTTTCCAGCATAAAAAATCGCCGCGAACCTGCACAGTTCGCGGCGACGGTGGTGCCGGTGGTGGGACTCGAACCCACACGAGTGTTACCCCAACGGATTTTGAGTCCGCCTCGTCTACCATTCCAACACACCGGCAGTTATTTTCAGAGCTTCTCCCGCCCATCAAACAATCTCGGAAGTTGGAGGGATGTTCAGGAGGGATGCTCGTGAAAACGAAAAAATACAGTATTCAAATATCCTTGATTTTCAAGGGAAAACGCCTGTCTGGATACCGGCGTGCGAAGTAGATTTTGAGTCCACTACGTCTACCAATTCCATCACACCGGCGTTACCGGGCTATTATACTATACCCCATGGCAAAATTCAAGCCCGAATTGCAAAAATCAGCCTTCCTGGCCCTGCATGCGTTCGTTGAGGTGCTTACAAAGAAGCGCGAGAGACGCGGCCATGTTCTCGTTCTGCACCAGAATGCCGTCCGGCACGTTCAGATGCTTGGGCGCAAAGTTCCAGATCGCAAGGATTCCGTTTTCAATCAGCAGATCACACACTCCCTGCGCGTACTCTGCCGGAACGGTGATGATGCCGATTTTGATCTTGCAGCGCTGGCAGACCTCTCCGAGCCGCGAGAGCTGCATGATGGGCTTTCCGCCCTTCGTCGTGCCGATGAGCGTGTCGTTTGCGTCGAATGCAGCGACGATATTGAGCCCGTATTCGGCAAAGCCGCTGTATCCGAGCAGCGCCCTTCCGAGCTTGCCGGCGCCGATGAGCACGGCGTCGTTGCTGTTGCCGTAGCCGAGGAAGTTTTCAATGTCCGCAATCAGATGCTCGCGGTTGTAGCCGATTTTCGGGCGGCCGCCGTCTGAAACAAGCGCGAGGTCCTTTCGCACCTGCACTTCTCCCATGTGCAGGCCCGCGGCCAGCGCCGTTGCCGAAATGTTTGCCGAAGCGTCCTCCGGGAGCGCCTTGAGATAGGACAGATACGTCGGAAGCCGCTTGAGCGTCGCTTTTGAAATTTCTTTTTCCATGTGCTGTGTGTCACTCCTGTTGTGCATGCCATTTCGCCCGCTGCATATCGATAAAAGATATCGATAAAAGAATCGCTAATATCATAGCACAACTTCTATTTTCCGGCAAGCGGAAATATTGCCCAGATTATCCGCAGAGCTGACGCGAAATTTCTCGTCGCAATCGCAGCATAATCCGCTTTTCCAGCCGCGAAATATACGACTGTGAAATGCCCATCAGCTCGGCGACCTCCTTTTGCGTCTTCTCCGGCCTCCCTCCGAGGCCAAAGCGCATCTGTACGATCTGCATTTCCCGCTCGGAGAGCTTCGACAGTGCCTGCCGCAAAAGCTCATGGTCGACATCGTCCTCCATCGGGCGCATGACGGTATCCGAGTCCGTGCCCAGAACGTCCGAGAGCAGCAGCTCGTTGCCGTCCCAGTCGGTGTTGATCGGCTCGTCGAGCGAGACCTCCGCCTTCTGCCCCGAAATCTTTCGGATATACATCAGGATCTCGTTTTCGATGCAGCGCGAGGCATAGGTCGCGAGCTTGATGTTCCGGTCGACGCGAAAGGTGGATACCGCCTTAATGAGGCCAATTGTTCCGATGGAAATGAGGTCCTCCATGCCGATTCCTGTATTCTCAAATCGTCTTGCAAGATACACGACCAAACGCAGATTTCGTTCAATGAGCGTCTGCTTGGCCCGCTCGCTTCCCGCCGCAAGCTCCTGCAACAGCACCTGCTCCTGCGCCGGGGCCAGCGGCTGGGGCAGAACGTCGCTTCCTCCGATGTAAAGAATTTTTTCCGGCTGCAAAACGCCGAGCATTTGTAATAGCTTTCGAAGTTCCAATTTCATGCTGCTCCTCCTGTCAAAGCTTCATAGTCGCCGCCACTCGATACCGGTGTGGGCGAAAACGCGGCGAGCGCCGGCGTGATTTTTCCGTTTTTCCCCTTCCGCTCGCAGCGCACGGCAAGCAAAAGCCCCTGCGACACGCCCACCGCGCGATACGGAACCAGCCGCGCCCGCAGGCCGGGGTGCTCGAGCATGAGCCTTCGCATCAGCTCCGCCGGGTGCAGAAAATCCTGCTCCCGTAGGTTCGATTCCGGCAGAAGTCTTGCCGCCGCACTCCAGTCGAGCACGAGCACAGGCTCATTTGTCATGGGGTCCTTAAGCGTGTTTCCGGTGTCGACCAGCGCGCGAAGGGTCACCGCATGTTCCCCCAACCGCAGCTCCAGCGTCTCATATGAGCGCGCGGTATGTTGAATGCTCCCCGCAAACATCAGCCGCACGATAGCCAGGCAGAGTGCTCCGATGGACAAAAGCGCCATTGCGCTGACCGGGTAAAACCCGCCGCCGGGCAGGCGCAAAAGTCCCGTTCCCGTCAGCTGCGTAAACGCCAAGACAAGTCCCGCAAACAGGCACCCCATCGCGCAGTAAACCGCCGTCAGCCGAAAATACCGCGCGCTTGCGCCAAACGCTACGAGGCAAATGGCCGCTGCCATGGACGCTTTTACGAGCCCGTGCCGCAAAAAGTCACCCCCCGGCAAAACCGCCGCCACAGCGTACGCTCCGCCAAGAACCCCTGCCAGAATCATCCGCCCCCAACGAAACTGCTCGCCGCAAAGTCGCGCGCTGCACACAAGAAGTCCCGTATCGATGGCCGCGTTCAAAAAAAGCAGAGTCTCCCCGCAAAGCTTCATCCGCTCCTCCCCTTTCCGGTTTCCATGGACAAAGTATAGCGCCCGGGCCGCGAAAAAGCGGTCGCAATTCCAACAGGAATTACGGCCGCTCGTTCGTCCATTTTTGCTTGTATTTTCGCTTACACATCCCTCGGCGCGGATTCGCGCACAATCTGGCGAATGTTCTTTTCCGCCTTCTGCCGCGGCAGCATGACCTCATGTCCGCAGCCCATGCAGCGCAGGCGAAAATCCATCCCCGTGCGCAGCACCAGCCAGCGCTTCTCGCCGCAGGGGTGCTCCTTTTTCATGACCAGAATGTCTCCCAATTGTACATCCATAGTGCGTCTCCCCTATTTCTTAATCTCATCCCAATAGCGCTTGGCCGCCTGCTCGGTTTTATTATCACCGTATTCATAGTACCGCCGGTCCTTGATCTCGTCCGGCAGATACTGCTGGCGCACCCACGCGTGCGGGAAATTATGCGGATACAGATATCCCTGTTCGCGCTCAAAGCCCGTGCCGTCAGCGTGGACGTTTTGCAGCTGGCGTGGGATATTGCCGGTCTTCCCGGTCTTCACGTCGTGAATCGCGCGGTCGATGGCAATGCAGCCCGAGTTGGACTTTGGCGCGGTCGCAAGCAAAATCACCGCGTCCGCCAACGGAAGCCGCGCCTCCGGAAGACCTAATTGCAGCGCACTGTCCACGCACGCCTTCACGATCGCAATCGCCTGCGGATAAGCGAGTCCAATATCCTCGCACGCCGAGCACAGAATCCTCCGGCAGGCGCTGGGCAGATCTCCGGCTTCTAAGAACCTTGCCAGGTAATGGACCGCCGCATCCGGGTCGGAGCCGCGGATGGACTTCATAAGCGCGGAAAGATCGTCGTAGTGCTCGTCCCCTGCCCGGTCATAGCGCATGGCAGAGCGCTGGGTGATTTGCTTCGCGTCCGAGAGCGTGAGCGTAACTGCGCCGTCTTTTCGGGGGCTCGCAGAAAACAGCAGCTCCACCGCGTTCATCGCCTTGCGGATGTCGCCGCCGCAGGCCTGCGCAATGTAGGAAAGCACACCGTCTTCCACTTGCGCGATTACACCGTTCTGCGCTTCTAACGCGCGCACCGCACGCTCGATCGCCTTCTCCGCTTCATCGGATGGAACGGGCTTGAACTCAAAGACCGTCGACCGGGACAAAATCGCGTTGTAGACGTAGAAATACGGATTTTCCGTCGTGGACGCGATGAGGGTGATCTTGCCGTTTTCGATATACTCGAGAAGCGTCTGCTGTTGCTTTTTATTGAAATACTGAATCTCGTCAAGATACAAAAGCACCCCGTTCGGCGCTAAAAAGGTATCGAGCTGCGCGTAGATCTCCTTGATATCGCCGGAGGAGGCCGTCGTGGCGTTGAGCTTGCAGAGCTTTCGGTGTGTGCGGTTGGCGATGATGTTTGCAACCGTCGTCTTGCCCGTGCCCGATGGGCCATAGAAAATCATATTCGGAATGGTCCCGGAGTCGATGATCCGGCGCAGGAGTCCGTTTTCTCCCAGAATGTGCGACTGACCGCATACATCGTCCAACGTTTGCGGCCGAAGCGCGTCTGCCAGCGGCTGATACATGGCAGCGCCTCCTTCTGATTTGTAATTTGATCGTTTGTTTGAATTATAGCAAACCTTGCCGGAAATTACAACCGCAGGATTTTCCCTTTCCCCGGCGCGAAAAACGTGCTATACTGTAGAAAATGAATTTTGGAGGAAATCCCATGGAACAGCAAGAGCGCGTGCGCGGCATCATCGCCGCCTTGAAAGACGCGTACCCGGACCCCTTCTGCGCGCTGCACTACCGGAAGGACTACGAGCTGATGATCGCCGTGCGCCTGTCCGCGCAGTGTACCGACGAGCGCGTCAACAAAATCACCCCTGCCCTATTCGCCCGCTTCCCGACGCTGGACGCATTTGCCGACGCGGATGTCTCGGAGGTTGAGGAATACGTCCGCTCCTGCGGGTTTTATAAGCACAAGGCGCGCGACATTGTCCTCGCCTGTCAGGCGCTGCGCGAAAAGTTCGGCGGCAAGGTGCCCGGCACAATGGAAGAACTTTTGTCCCTTCCCGGTGTCGGCCGCAAGACGGCAAATCTCTTACTTGGCGATATTTATAAGGTCCCCGGCTCCGTCGTCTGCGATACGCACTGCATCCGCATCACAAACCTTCTGGGCCTTGCCGAGGGAAAGGACCCGGCAAAGGTCGAGACGCAGCTGCGCGCGATTTTGCCGCCGGAGGAATCTTCTGACTTCTGTCACCGGCTGGTGCTGCACGGAAGAGCCGTATGCGTCGCGCGCCGGCCGCAGTGTGAGCGCTGCTGCCTCGCGCCCTATTGCAAGAGCTTTTCGGGTGAATAAACATGACGGCACATGAATTTGGAGATCGGAAAAATCCTGTTCTGATGCTCTTTTCGGGCACGAGGAGCTGCTGGGCCTGTATCCGGACGACTGGTGCGCGCTGGTCGAAAAAATTTGCCTTCCGGAGGCGCCGCAGATTTGACCGTGCGCTTATCGAGCTCCGCAACTGCGCGTTGCTTGCCGAAAGCGCCGGTTCCTGTTAGAATTACGCCGAGGAGATGATTGTATGAACACCAAGGATATTTTATTGCAGCTCAGAACGAAGAAGGGCCTTTCACAAGAGCAGTTGGCCGAGCAGGTTTTCGTGACCCGGCAGGCCGTCTCCCGCTGGGAAACCGGAGAGACGACGCCAAATACGGAAACACTGAAGCTTCTATCTAAATTGTACGACGTCTCGATCAACACCCTGCTCGGCGCGCCCCGGCAGCTCGTCTGCCAGTGCTGCGGCATGCCGCTCGAGGACGCGACCACCAGCCATGAGCCGGACGGCGCATTCAACGAGGACTACTGCAAATGGTGTTACACGGACGGCGAATTCAAGTACAAGAGCATGGATGAGCTGATCGATTTCTGCGCTTCGCACATGGCAAGCGAGGCCTGGCCGGAGGCGCAGGTGCGCGCGCACATGCAGGCCGTCGTGCCGGGGCTGAAGCACTGGAAAAAGTGAATCTGAATGCGCGGACGGCCGGAACTTTTCCTGCCGCTCGCGCTTGCTGTGGTGCTCTCCAAAGCGCTTTGAGGCTGTTTTCCTCCTTCCAACCGAAAATCCTCTGCGGCAGGTATCGCCAGTTTTCTGTGCGGTGCCTGCCGCGTGCGATTTTTCAGGGATTTGGACGAGCTGGAGGCGAATACAGTAGCCTATGGAGGTGATGCATATGCTATGCGCCAGCGTGTGGCTGATGCTCAGCAGTATGCTCTATTCGCTCAGGCTCTCTTCCGGCAGCTCGTTTCCCAAGCCCCTGACGCTGGAAGAAGAACGCTACTATCTGGAGAAAAGCGCGGCGGGCGATCTGGACGCGAGAAACGTCCTCATCGAACGCAACCTGCGTCTCGTGGCGCACATCATGAAGAAAGGCTGAAGCAATCGGATGTTTTCCGGTGCGAAAAAATGACCCGCTGCGGGTCACCGAATTTCAGGAAAATTTCAAGCTCGACACGTTCGCGCGTGCTTCCCTTTTTGACAACAATGTGATCGAGAATCGTTGTGACAAGCGCCGCATCCACGCCGTTTTTAAACGACAGCTTTCTCTCCAGTGCAGCCCGAACCGCCTGCATCTGCACTTCCGTGGCTTTGCTCTTTTCTTCTTCCTGCCGAATCTCGGCAAGCTGCAATTCCAGCCGCTGCATCTGGTCGTTGAAGCCGTTGTTTCGTTTTTTGAACTCTGCCGTATTGATCGCGCCGGAAATGCTCAGGTCCAACAGCCGGTCTTTTTTCTGTTCCAGCGATTGCAGCTCTTCTTCGATGCGAACACTTTCGCGTCGGAAGTCGCGCTCGTTCGGTACAGCCTCGATCACCTTCATAACTGCGTTGATCACTGCTTCTTTATCCTGTACAAGCCCCTCAAAAATCCGCGCCATGATCTGATTCAGATCCGTCGTACAGAGCTGCGGCGAGGAGCAGCCTGCACGGCCGCGGTCGCGGTAGACCCTGCACTGCCAGACCTCCTGGCTGCCCATCTGCGTTTTGTAGAGCTGCCGGTGATAACTTGTACCATGTTCTTCACAGATGATTTTTCCGCTGTAGGGATACCGGTTGTGGAAACTTGCTCCTCTGGCGTGTTCCTGCATCTGTTTGCTTCGCGCTTTGTAGAGGGCGTTTGCCCGGTCCCAGAGTTCTTCCGAGACAATCGCCGGGACCGATGGGTCCGGGTACATGACCCACTCGCTTTCATCGAGAAATACCTTTCGTTTACTACGGTAGTCAACAGTTTGGCTCTTACTGCCGCAGTACCAGCCCTTGTATTTGGGATTGCAGAGAATGTGGCGAATAGTCAGCACGTTGAACGCATTCCCCTGTCTGCTTGTAAAGCCCTCGTCGAACAGGATCTGCGAAATGCGGCGGATGCCAAGCTGCTGGTTTGCATACAGGTCAAAGATACGCCGGACCGCCTGCGCCTCCGTTTCGTTGACCGTCAGCACACAGCCGCTTTTGTCGTAGCCCCAGAGCCGGTCGTTTCCCAGCACATGACCATTTTTGATTGCCTGCCGGAAGCCGAATTTCAGACGCTCTGAGAGCTTTCGCACCTCATCCTGTGCCACGCCTGCCATGACGACCAGCCGGAATTCACTGTCCGGGTCAAGCGTATTGATGTTGTCGTTCTGAAACAGGACGCCGACGTCGTGTTCCAGAAGTTCCTGCGTGTACTGGATGCTGTCCAGCGTAGAACGCGAGAAGCGGGATATCTCCTTCGTGATGATAAAATCAAAGCGCCTGTCTTTGGCGTCCTGTATCATCCGAAGGAAGCTATCCCGCTTTTTTGTACTGGTACCGCTGATGCCCTCGTCGATGTACCCCGGCACATAGCTCCAGTTTCGCTTGGACTGAATCAGCTCTGTGTAGTACTGCACCTGATTTTCCAGACTGTTCAGCTGTTCGTCTCTGTCTGTGGAAACGCGCGCGTAAAACGTCACACGCAGCGGCAGATCGAAGATCGTCCGCCCGTTTCGCAGTTCATTGCGGATTTTTACAATGTTCATGATCGAGCCCTCCTGCGGGGCACACAGGATACCGAAAGAAGCTGGGAAGGTCTATCGACGAATGTACCAAATCAGCCGCGCCCAGATAGGTCGTTTTTGAGATCAGGCCCAGCGTACAGACCGCTTCCAATAAAACAGTCAAAAGCGCTCGCTCTGCATTTTCCATTTTGATCACCTCGGTTCAGCGTATGAAAAAGCAGCTTCTGTCATGCCAGCTTCCGCGTGGCGCTCAAACATTTTTCCGGGTATGAGAAAACAAAGATTTGCTTTCCGGAGGAAAATCTGCTATACTGTATTTTAGTATATGTTTTCTGCCCAAAAGCACGAGAAGTTTCGGGCGTTTCGCGGGATTTCCGGCAAAACGCTACATGATCACAGGAGGTTCGATATGGCAGACGAAAAGACAATCCTGCAATACAAGGGGCATCCCCTGATGCGCAAGGACAATATGATCTACTACGGCTCGATGGCGGACTCGCACATCGTTATGCTGCAAATTCTTGAAACGAAGAAGGTCAAGGATACCGACATCGCAACAAAGGTCAGCGTGGAGCTCCAGCTCACCGACCCCAACGCAAGAGCAAAGGACCGTATCGTAAAAAAGAGCGAAAAGGACGGCTTCTTTACTGCGCTCGATTTAGGCAGCGTCTGGCTCGCCCGCGCGCTGGCCGCAAAAAAATAATTCTCCATCACGTATAGCAGAACAGGAAGCCGCACACAATATGGGTGCGACTTCTTTTTCATTTTTCCATTCCTCTTGACCCCAGCGGTTCTTCCGCTGCGGTTCTTTTTTTGCCTGCACGCGTAATTTTTAAACATCCCGGCCATACTAACCAAAAAGGAGGGTGCGCCATGCAGGAACTGCACCGGGGAAAGCAGAGCGTCGTTTTCCCAAACTTCCCCGCTATTGAGGCAAACGCCGCCATTGTCGGCAAAAAAGAGGGCGAAGGCCCCTTGCGAGAGGATTTTGACCAGATCACACAGGATACGAAGCTGAATCAAGCCAGCTGGGAAAAAGCCGAGAGCGAGCTTCAAAAGACCGCGCTCGAGCTGGCGCTCGGGAAAGCATCGCTCAACTATGACGATCTGGATGTTTTATTTGCCGGAGATCTTCTCAACCAGTGCATCAGCTCGAGCTTTGCCGTCCGGGACACGAAGATTCCGTTTCTCGGGCTCTACGGCGCATGCTCGACGATGGCAGAGTCCCTTCTGCTGGCGGCAAGCTTCGTAAACGCGGGCTATGCCAGACGGGCGGGCGCGATTACCTCGTCCCACTTTGCCTCTGCCGAGCGGCAGTACCGCTTCCCCCTTGGATACGGCGGCCAGCGCACGCCGACCGCGCAGTGGACAGTCACCGGAAGCGGCTGCTGCATCGTATCGAGCAGCGGCAAAGGCCCGTTTGTTGAGTGCGCGACCGTCGGCAAAATTCAGGACTTTGGCATCAAGGACGCGAACAACATGGGCGCCGCGATGGCGCCCGCCGCAGTCGATACCATCCGGCAGCACTTTGAAGACTTTGGCCGGAAGCCGCAGGACTATGACCTCATCGTCACGGGCGACCTCGGCGTTCTCGGAAAGCAGATTGTGCTCGAGCAGATGAAACTGGACGGCTTTGACCTGACCGGCCGCTACGACGACTGCGGCGTGATGATCTTTGATTCCGTGCGGCAGGACGTTCACGCGGGCGGCTCCGGCTGCGGGTGCAGCGCAAGCGTTTTGTGCGGGCACCTTCTGCGGCGGATGCGGGAGGGTAAGCTAAAGCGACTTTTATTCTGCGCGACGGGCGCGCTTTTGTCTCCCATCTCCTCGTGGCAGGGCGAGTCGATTCCCGGCGTGTGCCATGCCGTATCGATCGTTTCGGAAAGAAGGTGATGGGATGGACTATCTCAAAGCGGTTGTGGTCGGCGGGCTCATTTGCATGCTCGGCCAGATTTTAATCGATAAAACGAAGCTGACCCCCGCACGTATTTTAGTCTGCTACGTGGTGCTGGGCGTCATTTTAGGCGGCGCAGGCGTGTATGAAAGGCTCGTTGACTTCGCAGGCGCGGGCGCAACCGTGCCGCTGACGGGCTTCGGGTACAATTTATCCAAGGGCGTGCGTGAAGCGGTCGCAGAGGACGGGCTTCTCGGCGCGCTCACGGGCGGACTCAAGGCGGCGGCAGGCGGCGTGACCGCTGCTATGGTCTTCGGCTTCCTCGCCGCGCTGATTTTTGACCCGAAGGATAAAGCCTGACAGGTATGGCACGCCGCAAAACGCGGCATACTACCGTAAATTCAATTTTTGGAGGTAATCTCATGTCTCACAGCAAAAAGCAGAACCGTTCCCAGCAATCCAGCCAGAACAGCGAAAACAGCCATAACCCCTTGCAGAGGGCCGCGCTTGAAGTCAATCAGGCGCAGAACCAGAACAGCAAGAACTGCAAATAAACGCACGCGCGCCCGCAAGAGTTTCTTGCGGGCGCGCAATTTTTACTCCAACCGATACGCACAGTCACAGGAGAAAAAGTATAGAATCTTCTCTTTGACCGGCAGGCCGTACATCCGGGAAAGCGCCTTGGCGTAGGCGCGTAGCTGCGGGGCATAGTGCGCGGCGCGCTCCTCCGGCCCATAGGGCGTTTTGTCGGTCTTGAAGTCGACGAGGACAATGCCGTCCGGTTCCAGCCAGAAGCAGTCGACCACACCTTGCAGCATCACCTGCTCGCCCTCCGCGCCCCGGACATATTCTCCCGCATCGGTCAGGATGGAGAACTTGAACTCGCGCCGGAGCGTTTTTGCCTCCAGGATCCGCGCGCCGAAGGGTGATGCAAACAGCCGCACGATTCGCTCGGTCTGCACGCTTCCGGCCTGCTCCGGCGTTAAAAACTTCTGGGCAACCAATCTCTCAAGCTCACCTGTTACGCCGCCCTCCGTCCGGCAGGCTTCATAATTTGCAAACTGCATGAAAAGGTGCGTGGCGCTGCCGCGCGCCCTGCCGGAAAGTGATTTCCGCCCAAACACAGGAAGCCGGAACCGCTCGGGATTTTTCGTCTCCTGCGGCGTCTGCTCGGCGGCCTCCAGATCGAGAAGCCTTCCCTTGAGCGCCGTCGCCGTGAGCTTCGAGGGCGTTTTCGATGCGGCCAGATGCGCATACGGCGTGAAATCCGCCTCCGGCGCGGGCTTCTGGGTCTCTGGCTCCCCCAGCTCCTGCCGCACTGTATTTTCAAGCCTCTCCTGCAAATCCGCCGAATGGTGCAGGCGAATGACCCACGGGTCACTTTGCACCGCGCTTACCTCGTTCGGCCCCGTCTCGGCAAAGAGATCTCCCGCCTCCGTCCGGCAAAGCGCCGTCAGAAGCACCCAATCGCCGAGGCAAAGCACACTTGCCGCCGTTCTCGGAGGCAGCGGAAGTGTGAGCGCCTCGTTCCACTTTTTGAGTACCGACGAAAGCCGGGATGCGCAGTAGCTCATGACGAGCACCTCTTTTGCCCGCGTCATCGCCACATAAAGCACGCGAAGCTCCTCGGCAATTGTCTGCCGCCTCATTTTTTCGCCAATCGCGAGCCGCGCCAGCGACGGAAAATACGAGCGTGACTTCATATCGACGACGTTCGCCCCCGCTAAAAGCGTCTCATCGAGCAAAACGCCCATCGAAGCGTCGCTCAGATTAAAGCGCTTGGAGAGGTCCGCCAGAAACACGACCGGAAATTCCAGTCCCTTGGACTGGTGCATGCTCATGATATGCACCGCGTTTTCCACTCCGCCTCTCGCCCCGGCCGCAGGCGCGTTCCCAGACTCGGCCAGATCGTCCATGTACCGAAGGAAGCCCATCAGGCTCTGATTGCCTCCGGCGGAAAAGCTTACGATCTGCGCGCGAAGAAGCTGCAGATTTTCCTTTCGCACCGCGCCGTTTTCCATCGCGGAAAAGATATCCTCCATGCCGGTCGTCTGCAAAACAAGGTCAAAGAGCTCCGGAAGCGGCAAGAGCCTTGCACGGCTGCGCATGTCCTCCAGCCACGATAAGAACGCGTCCAGCTTTTCCCCGCGTGTCTCCAACGCCAGAAGGCTCTCATAATAGTCCCCTTTTCGGATTCCGACGCGCGCGCGCGCCAGCTCCTCAGCCGAAACGCCGAATACCGGGCTTGCCAGCGCCGCGACAAAATCTACATCCCGGTGGGGATTGTCGATGATTTTAAGCGTCGCCAGCAGCACTTGCGCCTCGGTCGTGTCAAACAGGCTCTCGCCCCGGTCGCATTGGCTGGCAATGCCCTGCTGGGCCAGCGCTTTCTGATAGCTTGCCGGGTTTTCCTTCAAAGAGCGCAGAAGAATGACAATGTCGCCCATCCGGACAGGGCGAATCGTGCCTGCGTCCGTGACCTGCATGCCGTCATCCAGCATCTTTCGGATGCGCGAGGCCACGAACCGCGCCTCTACCTCCCGCTTCTCCGGGCTCTGCTCGTCCGCGTCCGGCTTGCCGAGGTCGATGCAGTGAAGCTCCACCTTGGGGGTATCCGTCTGCGGATAAGAAAGCCCCGCGCGGAGCTTTTCCGCCTCGCCATAACGGAGCTCGAGCGATTCTCCCTGCATGCAGAGCGAAAACACATCGTTTGCCGCTGCAAGCACCTCGCGCCTGGAGCGGAAATTATCCGACAGCAGAATCTTGCGCGGCTCCGCGTCCTTCGCCTCTTCATAGGAAGCATAGCTTTCGTATTTTTGCAGGAAGATACCGGGGTCCGCCAGCCGGAAGCGGTAAATGGACTGCTTCACGTCGCCGACCAGGAACCGGTTCTGTCCGTTTTTGGACACGGCCTCAAAGATGCACTCCTGCACCTCGTTGGAGTCCTGGTACTCATCGACCAGAATCTCGCGGTACTCCTCGGATATTTCGCGCGCCGTCCGGCTTAATTTGCCGTCCTTTGTATACAAAAGCGCGATCGTCTCGTGCTCAAGGTCGGAAAAGTCCAGAAGCTTTCGCCGCCGTTTTTCCTTTGTAAACGCTTCGTCAAACGCGCGCAGCAGCTGAAGAAGGCCTCGGATGGCAGGTGTCGTTTTCTTTAAATCCGCTTCGACTGTCTCCGCCTCCGCATAAAATGCCCGCTGCGCGTCCCGGATGGCCTCTAAGGCGTCCTTGCGGAGCTTCTGCGCGCGCGCTTTTGCCGCTTCATCCTTGCAGTCGCGCACGCCGGGAATCCGTCCGAAGTCCGGAATTTTATGCGCGAACGCGCCATCCCATGTCGTCTCCTCCGCAAGCGCTTGCACCTGCGCAAGATTCTCCTTGAAAACCGGCCCGTATTTTTCTTCCAGCGTCTCGTCCCGGCGCAAAAGCATCATTGCCTTTTGCAGGCTCTCGCTTGCGAACCGGAGCGTATCCTGGAGTTCTTTCATCCAGAACGCGCCCCATGGGCTTTCCTCGAGCGGAGAAATGCGCGCATACGCTGCCTCCGCCTGTTTCATCCAGCCGCCCATATCGCGGCGGCAGCGCACCTCATCGTAGCAGGAAAGGCAAAGATCGATGAGCCGCCGGTCGTCGCGCCCGAAGCCGAGCTGGTCTGCCATGGCGGAGAAGTCGGCCTGATTGGTGCGGTCCTTATAGAAGTCCTCGAGCGTGTTCTGGAAGATCTCCAATCGGATGGCATCGGCCTCCGTCTGCTCGGCTACCCGGAAATCCGGCGGCAGATCGCGCAGCGTGCAGTACCGGCGCAGCAGCATCGCGCAGAAGGCGTGTACCGTTGAGATCTGCGCGAGATGGATTCTCGTGAGCTGGCGCTGGAGATGGCGGTTGTCGGGTCTTACCGCAAGGCGCTTGGAAATTTCGGCGCTGATTTTGCCGCGCAGCTCGCTGGCCGCCGCCTTTGTGTAGGTGATGATCAGAAACTCATCAATATTTGCCGGATCGATCGGGTCTTCGACGTAGGAAAGAAGCCTATCGACCAGCACCTTCGTCTTGCCCGAGCCCGCCGCCGCAGAGACCAGCAGCGCGCCGCCCCGGTTCTCCACCACCGCCTGCTGCGCCTGTGTCAGCTTCACCTCAGCCATCCGTCTTCCTCCTCTCTAAAGTGTCCCAGAATTCCTCCGCCTTGACCTTCTTCATAAACCGCACCGCAACCTGGCACGCGTCCTTGTGGCACGCGTTCTGATAATCGCAGTACATGCAGCTTGAAACCTTCGGCCCGCGCACAATGGGGTTGGGCGCGACCGCGCCGGAGAATATCTGCCCCGCCAAATCCCGCAGGCTTCCGGCGACAAACTGCTCCAAAAGCGCAAACTGCTCCTTCGTTGCAAGGCTTCCCTCGAGCTCGCCCTTTTTGTTCTGCTCATACGGCAAAAAGACCGGCTTGTCCCCGGGCTCCATCGCCTGCAAAACGTCCTCGTCCCGCAGCAAAAGTCCCTGCCGCACAAGGTCTTTCTGCCGCTTTTTTGTAAGCGATGCCTCCCCGGCTCCGGGCTCTAAGCTTACCACGTCCACACGCCCCGGCACGTAGAGTACGCCCGCAGGCCTGCGTCCGGCTGCTGCATACTTTCCCTTCGAGCGCTCGATGGCGAAGAGGTACAGAAGCATCTGAAGCCCTTGCCCGCACAGTAAATCGGTGTAGTCAAATTCCTTGTGGCCCGTTTTGTAGTCGATGACGCGGAAATAGCCGCCGTCCGGCGTGTCCAGCGTATCGACCCGGTCGACAAATCCGGAGAGCACTGCCTGTCCGTCTGGCGTTTCGACGATCACAGGCGGAAGCTTGCCGTTATCCGAAAACGCGAGCTCCTCGTCGCACGGGGTGAAGCGCGACACACGCAGCTCGTCGGCTACATTACCCACAATGCCCAGCACCTCCTCGCGGTTTCGCCGGAAGAGATAGTCGCACCGCTCGTCCGTCTGCTGCGCGGCCGACATAAAATTTTTCGCATACTCATCCATATGCTGCGCCGCGATCCGGAGAACCGTTTCCCGCGGGACCGCATGGAACCCGCCCTGCGCCATCACATCGCGCACCGTACACTCGAGCACATGGTGCGCAAAGGTTCCAAACACGGGCGCGTCAAAGCTTGCCTGCCGCCACGGCTCGAGTTTTAACCCATAGCGCAGGAAAAACGCATACCGGCAGCCCGCAAACTGGTCGAGCTTCGACGCGGAGAGCCCGACTTTTTCGCCATAGAGCCCCTGCACCGTTTCTCTGGAAATTGCGGAGACAGAAAAACCACACCGCTTTTCCATCTCGTATTTGATTTGCAGCGTCAGCGGGTCCAGCGGCCACGTTTCGCCCTCCCGGATGGCCTCCGCCGCAAGCGCACGCCTGTCCGGCACAAAGCGGCAGTCCCCCTGCGAAAGCATCCCGCACCGCGGCAGAATCGCCTTCGTTCTTGCCATCAGGTAGGATGGCTGATCGCTGCCGGAAATGAGCCAGACGCGCTTGCGCGCGCTTTGAAGCGCCAGCTGCGTCCAGCCGAGTTCCCGCTCCAGCCGTTCCTCCGCGCACGGAGAAAGCGTCACGCCGAGGCTCAAAAGGCTCCTTCTCTCGCTGTCGGAAAGAAGGCCCTCCGCCTGAGAAAACGCTGGGAACGTGCCCTCGTCCGCACCGAGCACGAGAAGATACTCCGAGCGCAGCGCGCGCATCGCGTCAAGACTTCCCACGAGAACCTCGTCAAGATTCGCCGGAATCGAGCCGACCTGATAGCAGCCAAGGAGCATCCGGAACATCTGCAAAAATAACTCGAGCTCCATCTCCTGCCCGCCGAGCACCAGCTCCGCCTGCTCCATCGCGGTCAGAAGAATCTCATAAAGCTGCTCCTGCTCCTGCGCGGCCTGCGCAGCTCCTTGCCGGTAGAGCTCGTTTGTCTGCTCACAGGCCGTCTCCGGAAAGTGCGTCTGCTCCAGAAAGCTCGATAACGCGCGGAGCCGCTCGGACACCGTCCTTCCGGAAAGCCACGCCTTGTGAAGCGCCTCCAAGGGCTCCAATCCGCCTGCACGCCAGGTATTGAGCTCCAGAAGCGTCTGCTGTGTCTCGTCCGTAAATTCATGTCCGAAGCCGTCCGGGTGACGCGTCCAGTCGCTCAGCCACTGGCTGCCCCGGATGTTCCAGAAATACGCGTACCGCTCGAGCCGGTCGCATGCGTCAGCCGTAAGCGGCGAGAAGCCGGACTTGAGGTACTGCATCACATCCTCATACGAAAACCGGCTTGCCGCCTGCATGGCAGACAAAACGGCCTGCAGCAGCGGCTTTTGCAGAATATCGACCGTGCCCGCAAAGTACGCGCCGATCCCGGCCCTTTGCAGCATGGGTCTCAAGGCCCTGACATAGCCTTCGTCCGTATACGCGACCGCGATCTCGCGCCATCTTGCGCCGCTTCTCACAAGCTTTTGAATCACACCTGCTGCCAGTTCGCACGCGTGCGCGGGAGAATCCGCCTGTGAGAGTGTTACCGCCTCCGCTTGTTCGTCCATCGCCGCGCCGCCCGGCTCCAGCACACGCGTGAGCCAGAATGAGAGCGCTTCGGGCCGCTGCGTTTTCTCTTTGACGTGCAGGCGCAAAACCTCGACATTCCGCCTGGCCGCCATGCGGGAAAGCGTCTTCGCCGTCTGGGTCCCGCAAGCGAAGCTTCCTGAATCTGAGCCGTCGGTGCAAAGATAAATTCTTGTTTCCTTCGCCTGTGGGAGTATCGCGTCTAAAATTCGCAGCTGCACGCTCGTAAAATCGGAAAAGCCCGCTAGATAAAAGCGCCTGCCTGCGCAGTAGTCCTCCTGCTCGAGCGTTTCCGCCAGCCGCGCCATCCGCGTCACAGGGTCGGAGCGCCCCGTTTTGCAGACGCTTAAATAGCTTTCATAGAAAAGCCCCAGCTCCGTGAGCTTCTGCGCCTGCTGGCCGGTCATCTGCCCTGCCGCCTGCAAAAGCTGCTGCGGCGTGACGCAATAGGTCATGAACTCCTCGAGCATTTTCCCGAGCTGCTTTAAAAACTCCGGCCGAAGAAGCGACGAAGCGTAATATTTGATCTGCGACTTCACACGATCGGCCGCCAGATACAGGCAAAGAAGCCGTCCGCCCTCGTCTAAGTATTCCTCGCTCACGCCGCCGTAGATCGAAAACACACGGCTCGCTAACCTCGTAAAGCTCAGGACCTCCGCAAAGCGGGAAATGCCGTCTCCCCCCGTCTGGCACAGCGCACGCTCTGCTTCAAAAGAATACTGCTCGGGCACGATGAGAATCTGATTGTCTTCGCCCGCCTGCGCGCGCTCGCAGATGGTACCGATGAGCTCGGCTAGTCCTGCCTGCCGGTCCTCTCCCAGCAAAAGTGTCAGCATCCGCGCCCCTCCTTTCATTCGTCTTCTTTTTTCCTATTATATCAGGTTGGATGGGGAAAAAAAAGGACGCTTACGCGTCCCAGAGGATTTTTTTGAGTTTTCCGAGCAGTTCCAGCGTTTTGAACTCCACTTCAATCTCGCCGGTTTCCTCTGTCAGAACAGAAATTTCCCCCTCCGTAAAGCCCGCCGCCTCGCAGACCGCTTCGAAATCCTCCGCGTTCGCGGGCAGGCACAGCGCCGGAAAAACCACGCACCACCAGTTGTGCCCCTCACCTGTTCCGATCGTCACCCGCAGCGTCCGGTAGACCCCGGCAGGCAGGCGGAAGGTCTCGTAATCGCGCGTCGGAAAAAGCTCCCGCCGGAGGCTGACCTTCGCCATGTCCCCGCTTCCAAGCCTGCTGAGCGTTTCATTCGCTGCCTGCTCGATGGCGGGAAGCCCTTTTTGAAGCGCCTCCTCCGGGTCGGTTTCTTCCTCCAATACGTCGGCCGTCGCCCGCAGGACCGCATCCCGCACCAAAAGCTTCACACGCTGATCTTCTGCCGTATCCGAGTTCGCCACCACATGGAGCCGGATGAGCTTTTGCGCGAGCTGCTGCTGCCGGGCCTGTGAAACTGCACACAGGCACATGGCGATTGCAGCCAGCATGGAAGTTGCCGCCGTTATGTATCGTTTCTTCATAAAAAACACCGCCTAAGCCTCGAGATACCCAAAGCTTAGACGGATGTTTCAAATTTTATACGTTTTTAGCAAGGAAAACCTGCGTGTACTTGTCTTTCAGCATCGTGCACGCAACGGTTGCGTACTCGAACGAGTCGTAAATCCCGAACACTGCCGAGCCCGAGCCCGTCATCTGCGCGCCGTATGCGCCGTAGGTGATCATCATCGAGCGGATGTAGTTGATGTCAAAATGCTCTTTGAGGACGATCGGCTCAAAAACGTTGCACAGGCTGCCGCCAATGCCGAGAAGCTCGCCCTTTTGAAGATTCGAGATCATCGCCTTGTGGTCCGGCCGCTTTTCGATGAACGTCTCGTCAAGCTTCCGGTAAAGCTCCGGCGTGGAGACCGAGAACTCCGGCTTACAGACAGCAAAGTACATCTCCGGCGCGTCGGAAAGCTTGGTAAGCTTATTGCCCACGCCCTCGACAAGCACCGTCCCCTGCATCACGCAGAACGGCACATCGCTTCCGATGGTGCTTCCCAGCTCGCAGAGCGCCGGCATGGAAAGCGGATGCCCATAGTGCTTGTTGAGCACGCGCAGAACCGCCGCCGCGTCTGCGCTTCCGCCGCCGAGACCCGCCTGCATCGGAATGCGCTTGCTGATGAAGATCTCCAGGCCTTCCTCGGGAAGCTTCGTCGCCTCATAATAGGCCTTTGCCGCCTTCCAGACGAGGTTTTCCTCGTTCTGCGGATAGCCTTCTGTCACAAGCGTCGTAATCGGGTTCTCGCGGTCGGTCTCATCGAGCACCTCACGGTAGCAGTGCACCTGCCATGGCGCATTTGTTCCGATGTCGACCGTTACGTCGTCGTGCAGAGAAATCGTCTGCATGACGGACTTGATGTTGTGATAGCCGTCCTCACGCTTGTCAAGCACGTCCAGCGTCAGATTGACCTTGGCAAACGCGCCTTCTGAAATCGTAACCATTACTTGATCTTTCTGCCTTCCAGATAGTACCGCTTCTCGCGGCTGTGGCCCATGGAGAAGGTCTTTCTGGGCAGCACGCCGTCGGCAATGACGCCGCGGAACAGCTGGCTCTTCTCCATCGCGGGCAGCAGGAAGCCGATCGCATTTTCCTGCTTGGCAAAGCCGATGAGCGCGTCGTCGTCATGGATGTAGTCGATCTCGCCCGCGTTGTTCTTGAGGTACTCATCCAGGAAGTGCTGGAGGATGCCGACGGCCAGCTCACCCTTGTTCTTGTCGAGAACGATGGTGCCGGACTCGTCGCCTGCGTACCACTTCACGGGGAAGCCTTCGGTGCCTGCGCATGCCTCTTCCAGAGCGGCAAGCAGCTTCTTGGGCTCGGTCTTGAAGATGACGCGGTGAATCGGCTCAAACGCCTGCGCCGGGTCGTGGATGTTCTCGAGCTCAACGAGCGCGTATCTGGCCGGATGGTTCGAAAGGTCCACGCCGGGGTTGTTCTTCTTGAGCTCTTCGTAGCAGCTCTTCGCGGTCGCCAGAGAATGGTTGCCGTCGCCGACAGCGAAGACCATCGGGGTGCCCTTGAGACCCACGTACTTTTCGCCGACAGTCGCGGTGTACTCGGTGAGCGCCTTGTTGAAGTCGTCAACGTCTTTTCCTTCGACGAGCCAGCCGGTGATGTGGCCGCCGCCTTCCATGAGGTCAAAGTCGTAGACCTTTTTGAGGCTGTCTTTTTTCGCGCCGATCGGCTCGATGAGCTTCTTGTCGTGGTCATCGCAGAGCATCAGAACATGCGGCAGCTCAATGGGAGCGTCGCGGCGGACTCTCTGACGGGGCGGAATGCGCTCGGGAACCGTGCGCTCGGTCGCGCGGATGGCGGACGTTGCGCCGGGGTTATAGTCATACGTGTCAAGGTCGACCATACCCACTAAGCCTTCGCGGATGGAACCGTTCTCGAGTGTTCTTTCGACATAGATGAAGCTGTTGGGATACTCGGTAAACACGCCGTCTTCCATGTACTTCTTCATGGTGGCGTTGATCTCGGCGGTGTGCTCCGCTTCCTTCTCGGTGCCGAGCTCGGCTTCGGGGAGAATGAGGTTGATCGTGGAGACAGCGCCCTCGGCGTTCTTTCTCACGCGGTCCCAGTACGCCTGGTCGGACGTGAACTGGTCGCAGGCGATGACGGCCCACTTTTCCATATGGTCGGTCTTCGGCAGCAGAATGTTTGCGGGTAAGAATGCGTTCATAGTATTTTTTCACCTTTCATTTTCATAAGTTTTTTCGCGGAAACAAAAGGACGTTGCGACAAAATCAAAGCGCGGCGCGGATGGCCGAAAGAAGCTCGTCATACGTTTCAACCGCCGGAAGCTGCGGGTAATCGTTCTTGATTTTCTCCGTCGAGCGGAAGAGGAAGCCCGCCTTGCCGGCGAGAATCATGTCAAGGTCATTGTAGCTGTCGCCGCTCGCGATTGTATCGTAGCCGATGGACTGAAACGCACGGACGGTCGTAAGCTTTGTGTCCTTGCAGCGCATCTTGAAATCGCTGATAAAACCGTCTTCGCTGATGACAAGGTTATTGCAGAGAATTGTCGGCCAGCCGAGCTTTTTCATGAGCGGCTTTGCAAATTCTTCAAACGTATCGCTCAAAATGACAACCTGCGTCACCTCGCGCAGACTGTCTAAGAATTCCTTCGCGCCCGGCAGCGGGTCGATCTTCGCAATGACGTTCTGCACATCCGAGAGCTTCAGCCCGTGCTCCTTGAGAATGCCGAGCCGCCAGCGCATGAGCTTATCGTAATCGGGCTCGTCGCGCGTAGTTCTCCGCAGCTCCGGAATGCCGCTTTCTTCGGAAAACGCAATCCAGATCTCAGGCACCAGCACGCCCTCCAGATCCAGACAAACCATGTTCATATCCGTACCTCCTGTCAGGAAAGACCGTTTCCTGCGGAGACAATCCGGACGGGAAACTCAAAAATTGTCATAGCGCCTAAAAATTTTACAGGCTATATTTATTATACAGGATTTCGCCAAAAAAGCAATCTCAATTTCTGCACTTTCTGTGTGATTTGCAGAATAGGAGCCTGCCGCTTCGTGCATACTATGGACGTGTTCATAAAAAGGAGGAAGTAACATGGATACCTTGGCATTGATTCTGGCCATTGTCGGCGCAGTCAACTGGGGTCTGGTCGGCTTTGCGCGGTTCGACCTGGTCGCGTGGATTTTCGGCGGTCAGACCGCGAGTGTCAGCCGCATCGTCTACGCGGTGGTCGGTCTGGCCGGGCTCTGGTGCATCACGCTTCTGTTCCGCAGAAGCAGAAAATCAGAGGCCTGAACAAAAATTCCCGGTCGCAGGAAAACGCCTGCGTCCGGGAATTTGTCTGTTATTTGAGGTTGCAGCGGATGATGCACTCGAAGCTCTTGCCGCCGTAGGTGGTGGAGACAGTCGTCGTGCCCTTGCCGGTCGCGGTGACAACACCGTCCGCGTCAACCGTGCACACGCCGGTATTGCCCGAGCTCCACGAGAGCCCCTTGATGCGGTTTCCGTCCGCGTCCTTGAGGGAAATCTTGAAGTATTCGCCGAGGAACGCCATCGTCACGTCCGAATGGCTGATCGTGCAGCCCTCCGCGTCCGCTTCCGCGCCGGATTCCGCGCTGGAGTCGAGCTTGCAGCGGACGATACATTCAAGCCTTGTTCCGCTGAACTCCGCGCGAACAGTCGTCGTGCCGCTGCCAACGGCAGTGATGGTGCCGCTGGAGGATACTGTCGCAACGGATGCGTTTTCGCTCGTAAACGTCACCTGCGCGCCGTCGGGAAGATTATTGACGATCAGCGGCGCCTGCTCGCCGGGATAGAAGAGCGTCATATCGGTCGAGTTGAGCGCGGGTGCAAGCTCTTCTTCGCTCGAGGTCTGCTCTTCCTCCGCAATAAAGTCGCAGGTTACAAGGCACGTTGCCGTCTGGCTGCCGCAGGTCGCGGTGATGACCGCCGTGCCGCCGTTTACCGCAACGACCTTTCCCTGCTGGTTGACCGTTGCGATCGTCTCATCACTCGACGAGAACGTCACATCCTCGTTGCATGTCTCAGGAAGCTTCTGCACCGTAATATTATAGAATCGCTCGGGCTCGTCAAAGGTAATGGAGCTTGTCGCGAGCGTCAATCCCTCGCACGCAATGACCGCTTCCGGCTCCTCCTCCGCCTCTTCGGGCTTATAGTCCTCTTCGTTCATATACTGCCGCTCGGTGGGTGCGGCGGGCGCGGGCTCTTCCTGCGCAGGCTGCTCCGGCTGAACCTCTGCTTCCTGCTCCTGCATGCTCACAGGCTCGGACGGGCCCAAGAATTTCGGGAACCAGCTGAGCTGATAGAACGCGAACGCCGCGCCCATCAAAACGGCAAGCCCCAAAATCACGCAGATCGTGACCATCATCCACTTCGGGATTTTGTACGGGTTTTCCGCGGGCTGGGTTTCTTCCTTCTGTTTTTTCGGGCTCTGCGCAAAGCGGCCGCCCTTCTTTTTGCTGAATTTTCCGCCGTGTCCGCCTGCCGGCTTGTAGGCCGCGGGCATGACGGGCTGCGGCTCGGCTGCGCCGGGCTGCACGGCCTTTCCGCAAAGCGGACACTGGCCGAGCGCGGCGTCAAACTCCGTGCCGCAGAATTCGCATTTTCTTAATTTCATGCAAATCCTCCGTTACGCTGCGCGCAGGAAAAAGCACCGTGCGCGCGGGGCTTGTCACAGACGATGCTGTGATTTTCTGATACCTATCGCGTATCATACCACACCTTTCGACAAATTCCAACCCCAACGTACAATATATTGTATTGCAATTTTATCGAATATCGCTTAAAATAATAGGACGTATGAAAAGGAGGCGAACCATTTGGCCGAACTCAAACTCATTTCGCCGCTGCTGTCCAATATGGAGGTGGTCGAGTGTCTGAGTGTCCGCGGCGCAGCCGCAGTATATATTGTCAAAAGCACCAAGAGCGGTCAGACCTACATCCTCAAGCACATCTCCGTACCGGAGTCGCAGAAGCAGGTCGACGCGCTGATGTTCACCGGCGCCGCCGCCACGACCGAGGACGCGCAGAAATATTATGAGCAGGTCGTCTCGGATTATCAGACCGAGCTCACCACGCTCGAAGCGCTCTCCGCCAGTCCGAACCTTGACTGCTTCCGCAGCTATCAGATCGCACCCAAGGAAGACGGCGTGGGCTACGATATGTATCTGCTGGCCGAGCATCGAAAGACGCTCGTCGACTATTTAGCGGACAACGCCATGACAAAGCTCTGCGCGGTAAACTTAGCCATGGACCTTTGCAGCGCGCTCATCGATCTTCGGAACGCGGGGCTTATCCACCGCGACGTAAAGCCGTCCAACATCTACTTAAACGCGCAGGGTCATTTCCTGCTCGGCGACCTCGGTATCGCAAAAATTGACGATCTCAAATACTGCACGATGCCCGAGAGCATGCTCAGCTCCTACTCTGCACCGGAGCTGTTCAGTCTGCTCGGCACGATCGAGCCGACGACGGATATCTATTCCGTGGGCCTCATTCTCTACCGGATCTTCAACGGCAACCACGCGCCCTTTGAGGATGAAAACACGTCGGCAAAGGCCGCCGACCGCCGCAGAGTCACGGGCGAGGCGCTCCCCGTCCCAATGTACGCGGACTACGAAATTTCCGAGATCATCCTCAAGGCCTGCGCCTTCAAGCCCGAAGACCGGTACCAGACGCCGCAGGAGCTCAAGGACGCGCTGGTCGAGTACATGAAGCGCAACCAGCTCGACGATACGCTCATCGTTCCCCCCATCGCGGGCGAGCACGAGCCGGTCGACCTCACGCAGAAGGAATATGATCTGCTTTTGCATCTGCTGCGCGAACGCGGCAAGGTGTTCACGCGCGAGGACCTCATGCAGAAGGTCTGGAACTACGATTATTTCGGCGACATGCGGACCG
>ENA-OWRJ01001190-OWRJ01001190.1-human-gut-metagenome-genome-assembly--contig:-NODE-1190-length-28828-cov-10.247350_pt1 | contig 28828 bp, 25 predicted proteins | sample MGYA00248269_ERZ651897 | MGnify/ENA primary metagenome ERZ651897 (study PRJEB26924, sample SAMEA4378252) | human gut metagenome | biome: human gut; feature: human-associated habitat; material: faeces...
GTTCTTTGGAAAACAATCACGAATATCCGTGGTTGGGCTGTCTGCAAACTTGTCTCCTCTACCAGCACTTTCCTAAATCTGACGCAATGTAAGAGTCCACATACGCACCATCTTTCAAAGAAACCATATACAAATTTCCATGAATTCCAATGATCGTTCCCTCTTGACCACGATACCGAACCCGGACGTGATCGCCGACGCTAAATTGCAAGCCCGACATTTTACCAGAATTTTTATCCGTAAGCGCACCGAAGAATAACGCACTTAAAAGACCGGGGCGCCTATGTTTGCGTTGTGGTGTAATTTCCTCTGATTCATCATCACACACACTCTGCAAACGAATCCCCTGATTTCGAGCAATTTCAAGTATCTTTCGGCGAACATTGTCATTACCGGTTTCAAAGTAAAGATCATCCAGCTGCGTTTGCGAAAAAGTACACGAAGAAGTTTCCAGAATCATATACAACCCTTCATCAGCTTCGCATTGGGAAAGTTCCAGAATTTGCTCAGCAGTGAATTGGATACCGGCACTGGCAGCGCGTTTCATTAAGCGCCCGGCTGCTTTTTCATCCAAAATATCCCGCGCAACATCTACAATTTCTGCCGGGTTCACATCCGCATTCAGCATTGCATAGGGCAGCCTTTTGATTTGGGTAAAAGTAGCCCAGCCATAAAATTTACTGTAATATTCTTCCCATGTTATAATCTGCCTGCTTTCTGCGCTTATTCAACCCCCAGCGCCTTAAACACTGCGTCCTCAGCATTCTGGTATGGAATCAGCTGGAAGGCCGTCATCAGGTCTGCCGGCACCGTGGCGAAGTCCACCATAGACACAGCCGGCAGCAGCACTTTCTTCGCACCGCAGTCTGCACAGGCCTGCAAGGTGTTGGCCAGTTCATCTACTTTAATCAGCGTACCTCCGATGGAAATATCGCCCAGCACAGCAAGACCGCTCAGCGTCGGGCGTCCGATGGCAATGGAGCACAGTGCGATCACGGTGGGCAATGCCAACTTTTCCGTCATGCCGATACCCTGCAGATCCTGATAGTTGACGATGTAATCCTTTGCCGTGGTGCTGATGTTGCCGCTGATATGCCGTGCATTGGCTTTCAGGAAGTTGAAGGCTGTGTTGGCGGCTTCCTTCGCCTTGCCATCACTGCCAAGGCCGGTCTTATCAAACTTGCCGCTGCCGGGCAGCATCTGACTTTCCAGACGGAACGCGCCGATCATGCCGGACTTGCCGCGAGAAATCGTGTATACCTGGCCCGGCGCACCCATGCCTTCAGGAATCAGCGTATCGCCGCCCTGCTCCGGCACAGAAACATACTTTTCCTCAAAGGTTTCGTTATCAATGTAGGAGAAGTTCACATCATAGAACTCCATGCCGCCCAGCTTCTTCAACTGCTCCTTGACACGACGGCGCATCTCCAGCGAGAGACGCAGCACTTCTTCCAACTCGTCTTTGCTGAACTCGCCGTTGGGGTACATCAGCTTTAAGTAGCCATCTACCATGCGGCGCACGGCAATCGTATCACGCTGGTTCAGGTTCTTGCCCAGCTTGAAATACTTATCCAGCGCATCGCCATATTGCACCTTGCGCAGCTCGCGGATGAATTCCGCCATGTAGTCACTGATAAAGCCGTAGCTGTTGGTGAAATGCTCCGGGCGGAATTTCGGGATTTCCCAACCGGGTAGGTAGCAGTGAATACGGTCAAGGAATGCCGTGTCGGTACCCATCTCCGGCGGGAACGGCTCAAACAGCGTGGAGGTTTTCAACACAACGTCCACGCTCTGGTTGATATTGCCCACAAATACCATGGAGGCTGAGGCCGCCTTCTCCTCCTTGCCGCGCGCAAAGGAGCCGGACGCCATGTAGTCCTTCATAATCTGCACGCCGTCTTTGTCCTTGAACTTAATGCCGGCAACCTCGTCAAAGGCAACGCAGTCCCACAAGCCGACCAAACCCACGGTCTTGCGCCCCATGTTATAGAACAGGTTGGCCACGGTGGTCTGACCGCCGGAAACCAAGATACTGTTGGGCGAAATTTCCTTATAGATATGGGATTTACCGGTGCTGCGAGGGCCAAGCTCACACAGGTTGAAGTTATTTTCTACCAACGGAATCATACGGGTCAGCAGCAGCCACTGTTCACGATAGGTAAGCGATTCAGGCTCATAACCGGCAGAACGCAGCATCAGGCCCAGCCATTCTTCCTTGCTGAATGCCTTGCGTCCTTGCCTGATCTCATCCAGATCGACATGGGGCATCTGGATAGGTGTCACGCGGTTGATGCGGATCGGCGCAGACTTTTTATCTTCCTCGATAAATTCATAGCTCAGCTGCACAATGCACCAGATGCCGCCGCAGAGCAGGCGGTCATACTTCTGCGGGTATTCGTCCTCAATAGGAATATCCTTCACACCCAAGTTCGAGAACTCGGCCAGATACACATCCTTGCGCATATCCAGATGCACCGTAACCATATCAATAATGGTATGGCTGCCGTTCATCTTCAGCAAGGAAAGAATCTTCTGTGCTTCATCCGGGCGTACAAAGTTGTCAGAAAGAATCTTCTTTACCGTTTCAACGCCGGTTTCAATAATAGCCGGGTCATCACTGCTGCAATACTGCCCCAGCAGGAATTCCAGCACATAGACGGGCACATTTGCGCCCTCTTTGATTTTCTTTGTTAAATCCTTGCGGACGATGCGGCCTTGGAACACCGATTTCAGCCGTTGCTCATAACTCAGCCCCGCCATGCTGTCGCCGCCAAGATCATACATCGCACGTTGCACTTCATCGAACAGGATTTCATAGGCATGCTGAATTTTTTTGAACTTCTCGTCTGCATCCGCATCACTGCTTACATCAGGGTGGTACTCCTTTGCCAGGCGGCGGTAAGCGGACTTGATCTCATCCGTCGAGGCCGTTTTTCTGACGCACAGCACCGCATACAGATCCGCATTGTCGCTGAAATCCGGCTGCGGTTCCTTTTCTGCACCGGCAGCATTATCCTGTGTAGGTTCGTCGTTGCCAATCTCGCGGCTGAATTCACTGTATTTATCATCCAAATCAGGCATTGTACTATCCTCCGTCAATTTTTCGGTGCTTCAGCAGGCATCAGGGTCTTTAAGTAGGGCAGCAGCCTTTCGCGGTCATAGCCGCCGTTCGGATATTTTTTCATGATCTCCGAAACAAAGCAATAGGCAAAACTCATAAACTCCTGAATCAAATTATCAAACTCGTCTTTGCAGTTTCCCTTGATGGACATAATCTGCGCAATCTGCCAGAACATCGGCGGCTGGTCCCCCTGTGGCGTCATCATCTGGCTGACCAGCTTCCATGCTTCACCATGGTTTGCCATATCCAGCACAAATTCTTTAGCGGTTGTTCCAAGCTCCAGGCGGTTTTCGGCAAAGACCATTTCAACTTCCAACAACTTATCTTTTGCAGGAATGTTCCCGTACATGATAATATCCGTAATCGTTTTCCCTATCAGCATAGATAATAACAGCTGCGGGTCATCAATTTCCCGCCCGCCATCGCTGCTGTTCAAAAGGTGATCCCAGATCACCTTCATTTTCTGGATGTGTTCCATAGAGCTTCCGCTGCCCCAAACATCCACCTTGGGCGGTGGGGCATGCATTGCGCGCTCAACCCCATCTGATGCCCGGCTCAAAAATCGCGTGCCGATGGTTTCTACACTGGATTGCAGCGGCCCGCAGAATGCAAAAGCCGCAATAAATCTTTGCAAGGGCGTGGTCAATTCATCGTATTTGCTTTGCGGAGTCCGGCATTTTTTCAGGCAGCGGCCCAGGCAAGTCCAGAATTCACCACACTCATCAACATCAACCCACCCCAGCGGGATCAGCTTCCTTACGTCTGCATCGGCACCGGTGGCCGCTTTAAAATCAGAAAACCACACACCGTCCGTGCCGCTGTTGATGATGTAATCCACCAAAATTTTCCGGTGGTCGTTCCAGGTATGGTCATTGCGGTAGATCTCCGCACAAACAGCCAACAACACCTGGGTTGCACCGTAATAAAGTTCTTTGGGGTAATGCACCCCATACGAACTTTCAGCAAATTTGCGCACACTCTTAATCCATTGTTCTGCGGCCTTTTGTGCTGCTTTATAGTTCTTTACCTCAAAATTTTGGATTTCCGTTTTTTTCTTTTTCTTTGCCTTAAAGTAATCGTGAACCAGGTGGTAGGTCATATAGTTCCACATGTTAAATCCACGGCTCATAATCGTTCCTTCCTTGCATCAGAAGCCAAATCCGAAGTCGTCCGCCATCGCAATGTCCATGACGACCTGACGGCGCAGCACCTCAACCGAATTTTTATCATCGTAGGCTACCAGATAATACGGCTTTTTGTTGTCGTATTTCTGGTTCTTGAAGCTAAATCGCAGGCGGAACATCCGCTCCGCCGCCATCTCGCCGCGCTTGTCAGCCACCACGATATTCTCATTGGAGATGCGCTCGTTATCTTCTCCCACAAAGTACACGCGGAAGGTCGTCTCGCGCACGGTGTCGCTGATCGGTTCATTCTGCATAAAGTCCAGCGCGGTGATCAGGTTCGTGATCTTCTTCAAAATGCTCACCAGCGTCAGCTGCACAGTAGTGGTCTCCATGCGGCCTTTCTCCATCCGCACGTCCAGCACAGGCACGATCATCTCCTGCGGGCTGGAGCCGCCGTGGACGTAGTTCTCGCCGCCGCCCGCCACCTTGAACACATTGGCCGCTGTCGGGTAGGACACCGTCAGCGTGTTCGTCTTGGTGTTCAGCACCGTGGCCATCGGCAGGCTGGCGACACCGGGCTGCGCAATGGGGTCAGCGTCCACAATAAAGCGGCGGTTCACAAACGCCGTTTTCGGGGCGGTGTTGGGGATCTTATCGCTCTCCGCCAGCGTGTGGCGCTTGTACAGGAAACCGTGATCCGCCGTGACGATAAAGTGCAGCGTGTTCGCGCTGCCCGCAATGCGGCGGATCATGGCAGCGATCTCCTCCACAGCCTCGCGGCAGGCAGCAAAGACTTCGTCCTCGGTGTTGGGCTTGTCGCCACGCGCGTCAATTTGGTTATGGTAAATGTACACGACTTGCTTGCCGGTAAAAACCGCCCGCAGGTCGTCTTTTTTCATGGATTTCAGGTCGTCAAACTGGATGCACCCGCTCTGCGGCACGCGCTTTTGCAGCACAGCCTGCCGCTGCGCCAGGTTCTCGCAGGGCATATCGTCGATCAGCACCTGATACTCCGGCGTCATCTCCATCCGCGTATGGGGCAGCAACGCCGCCATGCCCAACCGCGTGTAGGACGGCAGCACGCCCAGCCGGGGTGTCAGCTGCACAGTAGACTTCGGGTCTTCGGCCAGCAGGGCGGCAAGCTCCGCGCCCACTTCATAGCGTATGGCGTCGGAAATAATCACCACTGTGCGCTCCTTGTTGCCGGCCACACACTCCGAGAAAAAGTTCCGCTGCAGCGCCATTCTGCCCATGCCGGGCTCCTGCGGGAAATCCGTATTCCACGCAGGGATGATTTTTGCCAGATATTCCGTGTTGTAGATATTTTCTACCAGCCCCTGCAATTTGTCGTAGGCGGCAGGCTCGTCCAGCTTGTCGTAGGCCGTGTAAAACGCACGGTACTGCGCGTCTATTTTGTAATCCTCGCGGTAATACTGCGCCCAGACGTGCTCATAATCTGCCGGGGCGTGGTAGTGGGCAGCGCTGACGATATGCCACGCGCTTTCCAGCATGGCATACTGCACCGCCAGCTTGCGGCCAAAGTGGGTCTTGGCGCGGCGCTGGCACAGCTCCGGGATGTTCTCGCCGTTCAGCGCGGCGGTCACGTCCTCGGCTTGCAGGCGCTCGGTCATCCACCCGGTCAGCAGGTCATCCACGCAGGGCAGGCACTCGCAGTCGGTCAGCAGGTCATGGGGCAGCTTGGCCAGCGCAGCCTTGGCGTGCAGCGTCTCCTGCACGGCAGCAGCCATTGCGTCAAAGGCTTCGCCGTAGTTGACGTTGTTCATCATGCCGTCCATAAAAGCCAGCACACTGCCGGGCTTGGCGGCGGCAAACGGCTGCCATGCGTCCGGGATGACCTTCACGCTGTGGGCAAGGCTTGTCACAAACAGGCTGATTTTCAGCTTGTCCACATTCGGCGCGGGCACGGCAAAGCCCAGCTCTGTCTCACAGTGCTTCCAAAACGCCTCATCCAGCTTGTACTTTGCCAGCTCGTCCAGCTTTGGGTTGGCATCCGGGGTGTCGGCCAGCAGGATTTCCCGCAGCACGTCCTCAAACTGCGCGGTGCGGCACTTGCAGACGGTGCAGAGCAGCGCTGTCTCGACGGCATCCGCCGTGTACGCTGCCAGCTTGTAATCACAGAACCGCTGCTTGCGGGTCTGCTCGCCGACGACCTTGGCGTATTTCTGCAAGACGGCCTTGCCCTCGGCCCCAATGCCCAGATCGGAGCACAGCAGCGAGATCGGATCGGCGTGGAACTGCTTGGAGTACAAAATCGTATCCTCCAAGTGGTTCTGCTCCACGGGGGGCTTGGGGAACGGCGCGTAAATCAGGTAATTGCTCTGCGGATCCTCGCGTTCCAGCAAAATCTTGGTTCTGAACTGGTTGGTAGGCGTCAGATGCCAGATTTTTGCATTTTGCAGCGGCATAGCATCCACATCCTCGGCAAAATAGCCGTTGTCATCGTACCAGAACACCAGCCTGCGCCCCTCGGACGCAAACTCGGTGTTCAGCTTATCCACGATTTGGTTGTATTTCAGTTCAGACATAGATTTTTCCTCTTGCTGTGTGTATTTTCAGGCGCAGATTTGCCCTTCCTTGTAGCACTCGTAAATATACTCCCGTGACTGGTAGTAAAAGTCCGTGTTGTAGTTGCAAAGCACGTCATCGATCCACGAAGTATAAACTTCCATAAGGTGGTCAACCACATGGTCACTGTCCTCGCCGCAGACATCCTCAATCAGGCGCTCGTACACTTCGCCCATCGTCCAGTAGTCGGGCACGGTGTAACGGCAGGCGGACACGTTGTCATAGTTCCCGGTGGGAATATGGCAATCTTCAATAAATTCATCTGCCGTCTTTGCAATCGGCTCGCAGTGGAACACATCCGCGTAATCATAGATACGGGCAATGGTCTTTTTGCCCAGCAGCTTCACCACTTCTGAGCGTTTCAGCTTCCGCTCCCGCCCGATATACTCGATCAGGCTGCAAGTGTAAAACAGGTTATTATTGTTTTTCATCGTGTACCTCCACAGCCTTTACGAAAGTCAGCGTTGTCAAGGCGCGGGCTGTGTGGAAGCTGATCTGGTGGGTCGGCTTTTTGAATTTTGCCAGCGCCCAGAACGCCTCTCGGCTGATTTTGCCGTCCATAAAGTTCTGCACATAGTTAAAAATTGTGTCGTCTGCCATCGGGCCTTCCACAATGTCATACTCGTGGGGCTTACCCGAACGGCAGGCCGCGATAAAGTCCAGCCATTCCTCGGTCATTTCCGGGAACTGCTTGACTTTCAGTGCGCTATTTGGTGTGTACTCATACTCGTTCAAGTAGCCTGTACCGTGCCGAGTTGCCCAGCGGATTGCCTGCTCTTTGTATAGTGTGCAGTAAAACCCGAAGTAAAAATCCTTATTGTACTTTTGAATACGGATTTCGGGTGATTCTACAATCACGTTACTGCCGTGGTATAAAATCATAGTATACCTCTCTCAAATCTTCGCCAGAATTGCCAGCTTTTTGCCGTCGGCGCCGGTTTGGACTTTGTCGTAGTTGACCTTTACGCCGTCGTCGAGGTCGATGGGGATGCGGGCGAGGGCGATATGACCAAGGCGGTCGTCGTAGTCTTTGCACTCTTTTAACTGCTTGACGAGCTTTTCTTTGCGCTTGGTGGCTTGGGCGACCTCGCGGCTGGCGCCGTGGGCGATGGCATCGTCCATGCGGGCAATCTCGCTTTCGTAGACCTGCTCCATCTTGTAGAGATAGTCGGCACGGACAAGGCCGGAGGTGTCGGCGTTGTAGCGGTGCATATAGATCAGCGCCTTGAAGCCGTTCTGCTTGCCGCTGTCGTACAGCCAGTAGATGGGGCGTTTCTGGTAGATTTTTACATGGTCGGCGTAGAAGCCGTTTAAGAAATAATTGCGGATGACGGCGCGGGGGCTGGTGCCCTTAACGCCAAGTGCCTTGGCGATGAAAGCAAGGTTATCTTCCAGGGTATCGGTACCGTACACGACTTTTACAAACTCCACAAAGCGGCCAACAATATCATCGGTGAAGTATTCTTCGTCGGTGATGGGCAGCACGTTGTCTGCGTCCGGGATAAAGGTTGTATATTTGCTGTCATCCCACTTACCGCCAGCATAGGCAAGGCCGTCCACATCCAGAGAGTAGCGGCCAAACATACAGCCAACCGCATAAGAAAGCAGGCTTTTGATCTCCCGCGTCAGGTCAGCACGGCGCACGGTAACGTCCTTATCCTCCACTTCGGGGGTCAGTTCGTCCTGCAAGCCGTAAATATCAATAAAGATGCGGTTCAGCTCTTCCTCATTGGCTTTAAGCTGGTTAAAGCGCTGGTTGCACTCTGCTTCCCAGGCGGCGAATTTATCAGAAATTAGGGTCCCCATTTATTATTTCAGCTCTTTTCTTCATTGTTATTGTCGGTTCAATATCATAAAAATTGATATGTCTTCTGTATTTGCTATTCAGCTCATATTCTGATAGATATCGTTCTATTTCATGTTTCAAATTTTCATCCATGTTGCTTCCAAAATAAACAGCGCAAATACATCTTTCTACACTTTTAGGTATTGCTTCACCATGATTAAACTCGTCCGCATAATTAAACTCGTCCGTTTTAATAAACCTCCACTCACGCTCATTCTTCCATTTCATGTCTTTTCTTGTAAAAAGATATGGCGTTAATAGAGCGAGTTTATTATCAGCACACTGAAATCCTACAGAAGAATACTGAACTGGATATAGCTCTTTCAGCAGATCTTTTGAAGCATGACTGAAATCATACGCAACACACATTCCTGCAAAATTTTCTGCGTAATTCACCCACATGTATTCACTATTTCCATCCTCAGAAAAACTTTTTAGATATGCATTTTTCTGCATCATCTCTTTATATTCGTTATTTTCTTCTTTATCAAAACATGAATGCCAAACTTTACCTTCATTCGCATCATTCATCCGTTCTGCGGATACAAGGTATACATTGCCTTCGATAAGCGCTGAAATATTATATTCATCTGCTGGGGAATAGCGATACAAAATAGGAAGTTCTTCTCGATGTTCCCGTACAAACCCGCGAATATGCTCAACTGTGTCTTTTTTTGACTTATAGTTCGGAAGATCACCAATATTTGGTGGAATACATTCGTCTAATTTTTCGTGAAAAATTTTACTGTTTCTTTCTATTTCATTATTTTCCATTATATTCTTGTCTCCTTAAACTAGCGGGTGACGCTTAAAGTCCCACGAGGTTTCGAAGGAGTCCCAGTCGGATTTGGATATATCAATATTGTGTTTAGCTAATGTTGACACTCTTTTTGTCTCAAAAAGTGCCAGGGGCATAGAACGTATATCTTTTACTTGATAATTAAGCGTTGGATTCAGCACTTTTGCAATACTTAAATAAACTTTAGAGTTTAATAGCGCAAGCGCAAAATTATATACCTCTTTTTCAACTAAAATTGTTGATCCGCCTTTATCGTACGTTGCTCCTTCCGGCATTACACGAAAGCTCGGTAGTGCGGATGTAATAAGTCCCCATGTTATTCCCTTCTTATACCAATACTCATGGTTAATAATTTGTGATGCGTGCTTTCCATCACCATATTGATAAATTTCACGCGCGTTCGGTGACCAATCGACTACTTCATCTAGGTTTCCCCACCATTTTCTGTAACCACCACCCTTCGCATAGAAAATCCAACTATCAGGCATTCCCACTTTATATTTTTCTAATTCCCAATGCTTACGCACAAACTTGCCGTTATTTCCTGTCACATTTTGACTTGGTGATATAGAATAATTGTAAAGTAATTTATTTTGAAAAACATTTTGTAAGCTGTCACTTGCCCAATACGCCACCGGGCTGCCCGGAATTTTGGAGAAGTTGTCCGTGTTCTGCTCATAGTAGAATCCACAGTCATGGTTTGCAATCGCTTCAAGCGTTTTCTGTCGCTGTACTTCCATACCACCGCGGAAATCCACAAGGCGCAGATAGCAGCCTTTTTTGCTGACATGGCTGTTTTTGAAAGCAAACGTGCATACAGGCACAGTCGCTTCTTCAAACGCAGAGTATTCAAACTGAATCAGCGTTTCAATCGTGGCGTTGCTGTACAGATATTCACGTAGTTTTTCATAACTTTGAATGAACATCCATACATAGGGCGTGAAATAGCCGCAGTAACCCTCCGGCTTTGTCATCTCCGACCCACGCACAATAAACGCCGAGAAGAAATCGCTCTTATAATCGGGGTAGTGGTTCTTGATAAAGTCGTTCAAGCGCGGGTTCATATTGCTTGCGCCCATATACGGCGGGTTCGTCACGACTACATCATATTTCTGCACCAGCATCCGTGCTTGCTCCACCAGCGGGCACAGCACACGCAGCAACTGCCCTGCTACAAACTGGTCTGTCAGACTGCCCATGTCGGACGCACCGTCTACTTCCCGCAGCTGCTCCTGCAAAGCGTCCAGCTCTGCCAGCGTAACTTTCGGCTGCAAAATGCTGCCGTACTCTTTCGCGTTCTTAAACCCATCCAGCAGGGCGCGGGCGGTGGATTCCTGTTTACCAAGGCGACCCAGTGCGTCAGCGGTCAGTTCTCCGCTCTCCTGTATCGCATAAACGTGCGGGTTCAGATGGCGGCGCAAAAAGCGGCTGTCGTACTGGCAGCCCTTCATCATCACGACAAAATAGGCCATCTGCGCGGCGCGGTCGTCAATGTCCAGACCGTAGAGGTTATGCTCCACAATGCTGGCGGCGGCGTCACGGTCAGTATAGCCCGCGCTGCGGTAAATCTGCATCAGCACATCAAACAGATACGCCAGAATATGCCCGCTGCCCATGCAGGGGTCGATGCACTTTATATCCTCCGGCGTCAGGGCGGCGTACCCCTTGCGCAGCTCGGCCAGCTGCTGCGCTACCTGCGGCTCTTGCGGGGCTTCGTCCAGATAATACTTCCACTCGGATTTATCAAAATCCGGGTGTCCCTCGCTCCACAAGCGACCAAGGCTGTTTTCGACCATGTACCGAACGATCCAGTCCGGCGTAAACAGCTGGGTGGCGGCGGGGATGTTCTCGGCGCTAATCTTGATGTTCTTTTTCAGGTTGGCGAACACCTGCTCTTTCGGCTCGGTGTTGTAATACTGGTACAGCCAGCCCACAATCTGCACAGCGTCCTGCCAGTCGGATTCGGGGATGTCGTTTACCAGATGGCAGACCACGCCGTCCTTATCGGTGAAGGAGAGCGCCAGCAGCAGCGGCATATAGTCGTCCACCTGCTCAAACAGGCGGGGCAGGCAGTCGCCCAGCGCGGCACACTGCTTTAAGAACAGCAGCCGGAACGCTTCGTCCAGCTTGTTGTCGTTTTTGAGGGTCACGATCTGCTGCTGCTCTGCAGGGGTGTAGTCCAGCACCGCGTCAAACGGGCTGGTGACGATCTGCGGCTCGGCGCGTCCGTCCGTGCTGGACAAAACTCGCGTGCGGCTGGGCAGCAGGTCGTTGACCTCCATATACCGCACCGCAATCAGCCGGTTGAACCATGTGTAGGCGACCTTATCCACCACAGTCTGGTACGCTGCCGTGTAGCTGCCCTGCTTGGCGGTCTCCTTATTCAGCTCCGCAACAAAGCGCTGCCGCTGGGTGACGGCGTCACCCTCGATGCGGTAGGGCTGCGGTAGGCCAACGTCAAAGAACTGCACGGTTTCATTGGACTGTGGCAGCGGCTCGGCAACAGCGGTTTCCGTCACGCCAACCAGCCCGGCGCGGTATTTGGTATCGGCAATCAGCTTCTTGCGCGCCCATACAGCAAACTTTTTGATTGCGGGTTTGTCCATGGTTATCTCTCCTCGTCCTTATCTATGCACTGCTTCAAAGCACTGCTTGTATATACGTCATATTTAGGGCAACACCGCACAATTCCCGCCTTGCGGCTTAAGCACCGCTCCGGCAGCTGCGGCACGGCATCTGCCGCACCTCGCTCGCCGTATCGGCACTTAGAATTATGCGGTATTGCCTTAGAGAACATGACTCGCCCTCACTTCTTGTACTTGGTGCGGAGTTCCTGCAAAACCTGCTGATAACTGACCTTGCCGCTGGCAATGCGGTCAAGGTTGTCACGAGTTGATTTGCTGATGGTCATACCCTCGGCAGCAAATGTACCGCGAATATTGCGCAGATTGCTGCCATGCTGGGCAGCTTGCTTCGGACTCATAAAATCACCATGCTTTCTATTAGAACTCCACGTTCACAATCGTGTCGGGGTCAAGTTCGGATTCAAGGCGGCGGCGCAGGGCAGCGAGGTAGGCGTCAATGTCGGCATCGCTCTCGATGCGCCAGCTGGTGGTCTGGGTCAGGGATTTGATGGCGAGGTTTTTGCGGCGCTTGGCGGGGCGTACCGGCGGGGTCGACGGGGTGACCGGGGAGTCACCGGGCTGAACCGGGGGCGTCGGCGGGGTGACGAGTTCGGCATCCCGCTTATCCATCTCGTTCAGCAGGCGGATGCGCACGGCATCAGCCTGATCGGCATAGCTGCGCAGGGTGGTAATATTATTGCACTTTTCCGCTTTGTCTTTCAGCTCGTCAAACTGCGCGGCGTAGGCGTTGCCGTACTGCGCCTTGTAGGGCTTTTCGTCCAGCACTTCCAGCACGCGGGCGCGGTCCGCTGCAATTGTGGAAAGCACCGGCTTGGTGGCTGCTTCCAGCACTTCAACATAGGCTTCGTTGTACTGGTCCAACAGGGCAGGCAGCTTCTGAATTTGCTGGTACGGCTTGGCAGCGCGGAGGATGGCGTAAATCTCTTTGACCGTGTTTTCGACTTTTTCGTTGACAATAAAGCTCTTGCTGTCCTCATAAATGCGCATCAGATCCAGCGCTTTATCAAAGATTTCTTTTTGCACACCGGCAAAGAACGCCTTGACGGGGTCGTAATCCTCGGCAAAATCGAGGAAGTCGTCCTGCCGCTGGTACATCTGCTTGTAGAACTCCATCGGGTCGTTCCACTGTGCCACGGGGCGCAGCAGCGCAAGGCCGCTGTCGATGACTGCCTTGCCGGGGTAGGGCTTGACGTAATCGTACTGCTTGCGGTTGGCCAGCGTGGCGGCAAGGTCGGCGCAAGATTTGCGGCAGGCGCGCATCAGGCCGTCTTCGTCCTCGGTGGGGGCGTTGTTGCCGAACAGCTCACGCATGATTTCGCGCACCGTGCGCACCCATTCGGGCTTCGGGTGCTCCTTGCGGCTCGTCAACAGCTTGTCGAGGAACTCGCGCTTGGTGATATAGCGGGCGATCTCGTCGCCGTTGGCGGTGCTCAGGGTCAGCACTGCGCCGTTCAGTGTCAGGCTGATCTGCCCCTTTTTGAACAGGTGGGCGACGATCCACTCCACGTCATCATCCACAAAGCCGTAGGGCGCTTTGGTGAAGCGGTCTTTCAGCGACTTCATGGAGGTGTTGGCGTGCAGGGCGGAGTTGTTGTCAATGTAGGCCAGCACATCGTCCTGCGCGGGGGCGTTCGGCTCGGCGGAGGTGACGGCGTTCAAGCTCATCTGGTGGTTGGGGCGGAACTCCTTGACGACATCGTCCTCGGTAAAGGCGGTGTCGATGTAGGTCAGCTTGTGGTAGACCGTGTCCACAAGGCGGGCGAGGGCTTCGCCGATGCGCCCCTGCACGTCCTTGGCAGACAGCTGGGCAATATCGCCGTTGACATAGATTGTGGCGGATTTCAGCGCATCGACCAAGTAAATTTTGGCGTTGCTCAGGCGGGTGCGCATCTCCTTGGTCTTATTCTCGCAGATGGCCTCGTAGCGCTCGATTTGGGAAGCCGCGTTGGTGCGCAGATACTTCTCGATCTTCATTGCCTGACTGATCTCGTTGAGGAACTCGCGGTCATCGGGCAGCACGACCAGCACCTCACGGCCTTGGCCGGACATCAGGCGCAGGCGCTGCTCATCGGTACCATCGCTGTAATAGGGGGTCAGCACGCGGACGCCGATGTCATAATTCTGGTTGACCTTGAACGGCTGGTCGTCCACCTGCTGGTTGTAACTGAACGTATAGCGGCCATTGAACTTGGGGTACTTGTATTTGGATTCGGTCAGGATCTGGGTGTAGATCATGTCCGCCGTGCGGTGGATGATGTCGGTCATTTCCACGTTCTGGCGGTTGATGTCGCGGCCAATTTCCTGCTCTTCCTCGGTCAGGAATACGTAGACATCACCGTTTTTCTGCACAAGCGTTTCGTGGATCAGCACCTCCAGCGCGTCCTGCACCTTCTGGGTCAGGGCAAGGCGATCCTCGTCCATGTCGGAGATGAGCAGCGTCGTCAGGTTGGTGACGGTGGCTTTCTGGAACTCCTTGACATATTTGACGAGGAACAGGGCTTTCAGCACGCTGACGGCAAAGCAGTCGTCGCCGCCGTCCGGGTTGATGTTCTTGTTGTCCAGCGCCTGCATGATGACGCGGCGGTGGGCGGCATCGAGGAATTCATCCAGTGCGTCATAGAACAGGCTGAACGGTACGAGTGCGCCGTCAGACTTGTTTTGCAGCGCTTCGGCGGACTCCTTGAACAGCGCCAGCATCGAGCGCTCGCCCTCAGACAGATGCTTGCCGGACGCGCCGTACTGGCGGATGGAGGTCAGCACGCTGCCCAGCAGCTTGAACTGGTAGGGGATGAACGGGTAGACATCCACGAAGTCGCGGGTGTCATCGTAGAGCTTCATCTCCGGCAGATCTTCAAATTTCAGCTTGTTCTTCAGGGGCGTGGCTTTCTGCTCATACAGCACACGCAGGGTCTGGTCGGCGGTGTCGGTCTTGGCAAGGATACGCTTTTTGATGACCTCGTCCACGTTGGCGCTGGACAGCGACAGGCGGGTATCGAACCGACCCTGAATCTTGGAGAAGTCGTTGCCCTTGACCTGTGTGATGGAATCCACATCCTGCTGGCTGGTGACGATGACCCACGCCTTGCCCTTGCACTCCTTGCCCAGTTCCTCACGGATGGTTTGCAGGTTGAGCATCAGGCGGGAATCGTCGCCGATGTACTGGCCGACCTCGTCCACGAGGAAGCAGACGTGATGATTGTGACCCTTTTTCTCGATGTACTCGCGCACCATGCGGGCGAAGTTTTCGATGCTGATCTGGTAAGGCTCGGCGGCCTTTTCGCACCAGTTGCGGGCGGCGGGTTCGCTCATGTAGTCCATATCCACCAGAACATCCACGATGTCATCTTGGATGAAATCGAACTTGCGGCGGGAATCCTCCCAGCTTTTTCCGGTGGCGGCGGCGAACTCCTGCTTGAACTCATTGTAGCGGCCATCCTCGGACAGTTGGCGTTCGAGGTCGGCCACATAGGGCATCGAGCCGTAGAAGCCCTGCATCTCGTTGAACACCTTTAGAAAAACCGTAACGATGGCATCCTTGGACTGCTTGCCAGTCTGCTCGCTCTTGGAGTCGATGTTGAACAGGACAACGTCATTGGGAGTGTCGGCAGCCAGCTTCATGTCTGCCAGCACCATGGCATCCTCAATCTTATGATCGTCAATGAAATAGTCCACGGCGCGCTTGCCGCCGATGAGCTTTTGCCCGTCCAGCAGGTAGGAGAGGATTTTCAGGAAGTGCGATTTACCACTGCCGAAGAAGCCGGAGATCCAGACGCCGGTTTTGGTGGTCTCGCCCACGATGCCCTTTTTGTAGTTGTCGAAGAATTCGCGGAAGTGCTTGGACAGTTCGCGGGTGACAACGTATTCTTCCAGTTCCTGCTTGGCGTTGCTGTCCTCGCCTTCGCCGACAACGATAACGCCCTTGATGTCACGATCAATGGGCTTTTTGAACATATCTTTGATTAACACGGGAACTTCCTCCTTACGGTTTTACAAGTCGAAACGCGCGGTAGTAGTTGTCATCTTTCAGTTCATCAAATAGGATCAGGGATTGTTCATCATACGTGCCGGGGAAGAACAGCACCACCGGCACGCGGCCAAAGGATTGGCTGAGATTGTTCAGTACCTTGTGGGAGCGCAGCAGCGGGTAGCACTTGCCGATGCCGGTCAGGAACACAATGGCGTTTTCCGGGGTGTTTTCCTCGATATGGCGGACGATCAGGCTGTCGTCATCGTTGACGCAGAGCAGGTTGCCCACGGCTTTGACGATGCGATCAATGCCGCGGCGATCCTCAAAACGGTAGCACTGGTCGAGGAAGCCTTCTTTCTCCAGCGTGTCGATGATGTAGTCGTATAAATCAAAGACGACGAGTTTGAAATCGTCGTTGCCTGTGGCATTCTTTTGCTGCATCCGTTCGATGCGGGCGCGGACTTCCAGCTCTTTTTCGGGTGGGTAGTCGAACACCCAGTAGTTGACCTCGTTAGCGCGGCCACGGTTCTTACGGAAAATCGGTTTGCGAATTTCCAGCTCCATGGCATCGAGGCGTTCTTCAAATGTCATATCAGTTTTCCCCCGTCAGCGCGGCATACATAGGCTGCAAGCCGTTGTCTTTCATCCAGTATTCCAGTTCACGGTCAATGATGGGCTTGGCGTAGCGGCGCTCGGTTTTGCCGTGGTCGGTGAGCCCGGCTTCATACAGCAGATTTTTGTAATAGCTGCCAAGGCGCTTGAGCGTGTAGTCCGTCCACTCGGCCACTTTTTCATCCTGTGACTGCTTATCCTTGAAGAAAAGGCGGATGTCGGCATCCGAAAAAGCGTTGACACCAAGCTGGACTTTCTCGCGGATGACCTCATAGCAGAAATCAAAAAAGAGCGTGTCGTTGCCCATGCAGCCCAGCAGACAAAACAGCTTTTGCGTGGCCGGGTCGCCAAAGACGAACATCGGCAGGAAACTGTCCGGCAGCGTTTGCATCCGGGCCTCCACCGTGTTGCAGGTCATCTCGGCGCGGGCCGGCGAAGCGGCAAAAAAGAGGTTTTCCTCACGACTGCGAGTGCGGAGTCCCTCCCACGTTACGCCCTGATCGCGCAGGATGGCGGCTTTTTTGAATTCCAAAAACCAGAACGGGTGCTTGACGCCACCTGCACTGTATTCTTTACGCACCATGGGTGGTCTCTCCTTTGTCATCCGGGATGATTTCCATAATGTCACCCACATCAGCGTCAAGTGCAAAGCAGATGCGCGCCAGCACATCCGTGGTAACATTATCGCCGTGGGTGAGCTTATTCATTGTATAGTGGCTGACCTGTGCAGCCTTTTCCAAATCGCGCTTTTTCATGTCGTGATCAATCAACAGTTTCCATAGTTTTTTATAACTCACAGCCATAGATTGGTCCTCCCTGTTGTGCAAGCTAGTATTGTACCGAGTATACCACATTCTTTCTGGGAATTAAACACAAATGTTTTCTTTCGCTAACATTATGTTTGGGTTATTTCAGGTGTTCTCTTCATGAGTTTCATCCACAGGTCAACAAGCATATCGACTATACGTTGATTCTCTTTGCGGTTCATAATCGTTGCTTTCTCTTTCGTCAATCTGGACAACAAGCCAATGAATATTTCTACGTGTTGAACACTGTTAAACAATCGCTTTGATTCATGTAAAAATTCATTTTCGTACTTTTATTCTACATCTAAGCCTATACCATAATTGGTACTTCTTCAGCTTTCAATGAAAATTCATCAGCTTGTCTAAATTTGATTCGGTGTAATTGTGCATTATGAACATTTTCTTTACAAAAAAGAATAGGGCTGTCATCCCGACAGCCCTACAAATGCTCTATTAAGGATTATTCAATGTTGTTGCCACCACCGCCCTGCGCAGCATGCTACATTTTGAAGCATTCCTGTAATCCGGAAAAATTTCGAATTGAATTAAAAAACCTGTAGTAAGTGATATGTACCCAAATTTCTGGACATAAGCTTAAATTTTAAGAATTAGGTTATTCCCACCACTTCAGTTTTTTGTTATTGCGACTTCTTTTACGTTTATGTACCTGTTTATCAGTTTCCGCATAGATGGAAAACTTATTGAAGTCCCACCAAAACCACTCCAGCATGAGACCGAACAAATCCTCATCGCCAAAATTTTATAATGCACTTTTTAAGCTGAAGGAGTTTCAAATGAACTGGAAATATGATTATTATAATTGCCCCGATGACCCGGATACCGGCGTTCCTGCCTGCGGCGACCTGCCGGAATGTAAAAGCTGTGAATGGTATCACCTCATTACTTCCGCGCAGAAATGCACAACTACATAAACAAAAAAGCAGAGAGTCATCCGTAAGAGGATAACTCTCTGCTTTCTTGTAAAGCCTTTTCTGCACAAGTTTGGTGTCAATGTGGTGTCAAATCAGCCAAACCGGGTTGATAAAAGGCGTGGAATCAATGCTTTTTAGTCGATAGTCTTCATCGTGGGGATTATATTTAGAATCATTTCACAATGCTTCGTGATGCTTTACTATCACGGCTTTGTGTGATTTCCAAATATTCGTGATCCTTCGTGAATCACCATTACTCTCGCGTATTTGATGTCAATTTGCTGTCCTTGGAGAATTTTTGCTGTCAGAAGAAATACTCAGTAAGAGCACTTCTTCGCTGATTAAAAAACATCCAGTGTTGCAGCCAATCGTTCAAACGATTCCTGCTTTTTCTCTTCGGTTGCTTCGGCATAAATGTCCATCGTTGTCTGAATGTCTTTATGCCCCATGACCGATTGGATGACCTTTAAATTGGTCTCTTTTTCGCAAAGCCTTGTACAGAATGTGTGACGCAAATTGTGTGCCGAAAAGTCTGGAAGCAAAACCGCATTACGGTGCTGTTTCTTTGATGCTATTTCTTCGCCCTCATTGTAATCTGCAATGATTCGCTTGATAGCACGATTTACAGATTGCGGATTGGGAACATTGCCGAAACGGTTACAGAAGATGAAACCTGTCATACCATCAATCTCCAAATCGTTCCAGCCGGATTCTTTCTGTTCCTCATGCAGCATTTCAAAGGCATCTTTCACGGTATCAAGCATCGGGATTGTCCGAATGCCAGCATCCGTTTTAGGCTTTGAGATATGCTGAATAGAACTGCGGTTCTCGCCCACCGGGTAATAAACTAGGCTATGATTGATGTTGATAGTACGCCGCTCATAGTCCAGATCATCCCAGCGCAAGCCCAATGCTTCACCGATGCGACAGCCCGTTCCCAGCAGCACCGTAAACAGCGGCCACCAGTGGCAGTAGACCGGGTGATTGGCGATATGCTCCATGAACGCCCGCTGCTGTGGAATCGTCAGAGCATGGCGCACACCGATGGTCTGTTCGGAGCTTTTCTTTATCTCTGTCAGCACACCATCGGTGGGGTTCTTCCGAATAATTTCGTCTCGAACCGCCAACTGAAAGGTGGGATGAAGAAGTGTATGTTTTCTCGCACCTTGGCACGCTCGCGAATTTCCGGTCGTGGCGTTGCTTCCCCAATGCGGTACAAACAGAGGACGCTATTCTCTTTTTCGGAGGCTTTTAACCCTCCTATAGTATAAGAGAACACGTTCCCGGAAATTTTCGCAGAATTTTTCAAATTTCTTCTAAAAAAGTTAAAAGTATTCGAAGCTGCGCATCTTTGTGATTGAAATATAATAGTTGGATGAAGCTGATTTGACAGTATTGTATTTCAATGGCTTAAAGATAAAGAAAGTTGCTGGAGAAAAAATTCTCCAGCAACTTTGTCTTTTATGAATAAAGGCAATTTTTTGTTTAACTGTTCTCACTATTATTTGGCTTAGTTATTTTTTCTTCTTTGGAGAAACCAGTTTGTGACCGGAATAAATGGACATGCCCATACAAAGCAATGAAGAATAGGCAAAGTATTTATGCGCAGTCATAGATTTTTTGATTCCAGAATAAATGCATCCCAACATACAGAAAAGTGCGCCTAAGGACCAGTATTTATGTGATTTCATGATTTGATACCTCCTTTGATTTAACTGATTCAATTATAACGCTTTTTTTACGAAAACGCAACGCCTGTACGGGCTGTCCAAGCCGCAGCTCGAATTTCTGCGCAACGCCAGCGAGGGACACGGCATCATCAAGATGGGCAACAGCATGATACCATTCTCCAATCTGGAACCCAAGGATAGTGATGTCTATCAGCTCATCACAACGAAACCGGGAGAAAGGAAGAAACAAGAATGATTTTGCATAAAGAAAAGGCGGGCCGAAGCCCGCCTTAGAGTCAGTGGCAGTTTAGTGCTGCCAGATATTGTTTTCCAGATCACGCAGACGCGCTTTGTAGTCGTTAATAAGCGTCTGCGTGTTTTCTGTATCGGGAAAGCTGACCATATAGCCATCCTCAGATTCGTGAAAACCGACAATGCCCGTATAACAGCAACAGCCGTCACGGCGGGTAAAACCGTGACGGCTGTTCAGGGATTCGCTGTGACCTATTCCGTTTTTGCGGTCAAGCGCTGTTTATCTGCGGCGCTTCTTTTTGAAAATCATGAAACCGCCAGCCAGCGCTATGCCGCCGGCAATCGGCAGCATGACCCACCATACAGGGGGCTTTGCTGCAGGGGCCGGGCTGCTTTCCGGTTTTGCAGTGGCAGCAGGTGCGGAGGTCGGGTTGCTGTCCGGTTTTACGGTAGCAGTGGGTGCAGGGGTCGGGCTGCTCTCCGGTTTTGCGGTAGCAGCAGGTGCGGTGGTCGCGCTGCTGTTCGGTTTTGCGGTGGCAGCAGGTGCGGTGGTCTGGCTGCTGCTCGGCTTTGCAGTGGCAGCAGGTGCGGTGGTCGGGCTGCTGTTCGGCTTTGCAGTAGCAGTGGGTGCGGGGGTCGCAGACGCTGCGTCCTTTTCAAAAATTGCCTTGACCTCCACGTCGCCGTCCGGCATGGTGAACCTGTCGTTCTCGATGGTCACGCCGCCGCTGACGACCTGCCACTCTTTAAAGTGGTAGCCCGTATTCGGTGCGGCGCTCAGATTGATTCCCGCACCTGCCACCGTGGTGGAGGGGTCTGCAGAGGCGGTGCCGTTGCCGTCCGTTGTTACGGTGACAGCATACGTTTGCACCTGCCGCGCCACCAAGGCAGACTGCCATGCAGAGAGGTTTCCGGCGCTGTCCTGCGCGCGGATATACAGGGCATCGCTGGTTTGCTGTTCCTTCAGCGTTCCTTGGATTGCAAAGCTGCCGTCCCCTGCGGCATAAACACTTTCGCCGTTTTTCCCGTAAAGGATTTCGCTGCCGGCATCCGCTGTGCCGGTGATTTGATAGGTACCCGCAGCCCTGTCCGCATAGAAGATCGGTGCAGAAAGGGTCAGCATCGGGGCGGTGGTGTCCCTGCTTACCAGCAGGAACACGCTGGTCACGTCCTTGTCCTTCACACCGTTTACACGTAGCATCAGCGTGCCGGTAAAATCAGGGATGGCAAAGGTGTTCGACCCGTCCGATGTGAGGTTCGTTTCGGTATCCATGCGTTTCACCGTGATGCTGTCGGCACCCTCGCAGGTCACGGCAAGGGAATTGCTGCCGCCGCCCACATAGGCATGGTACACGCCGTTTTCGTCCGGCGCACAGGCTGTGCCGTTCACCGAAAGGGCAAGGTTCAGCGGCGTGTACTTCGGCAGATATTCCTCGGTAGATGTGGTTTCTGCGCTGTAATACTTTGCGCCGTCCTCCGGCTCGCGGTAGGCGCTTACACCGACCTTGTAGGTTTGGTTTGCCGTCAGATTTTTGGATTCTGCCGTTTCCTCGCCGCCCACGGTCAGCGCCATATCAATGGCGGTGGTGTCCTTGTCCAGGTCATAGCCAAAGCCGGTATCGACCCAGCCGCCGTCTTGTTCCTGATAAATCGTCACGCGGTAGCCGTTGACATTTTCCACAGGCTGCCATTCGGCGCGCATGACCTCGTTGCCGGTGAATATCAGCGTGGCACTAGCGGGGGCGCTCGGCTGATAGGGATTGTTGTTGGTGTAGCTAACCGGGGTGGCAAACTGCTGGCTGTCGATGGCGGCCAGGACGGTCACATTTTTGGTACTTCCGTCTTCCTCGCTGACCGCGGTGGTCTTTTCCGTCATCAGGAAGGAGGATACATAGTATTTGCCCGTCGGCATCAGCGTACCTTCTGTGGGGATGCTGACCGTATTGCCTTGGGTGGTGTTCACGACTTGTTCGTCCACAAGGTAGGTTGCCTCGCCAGGTTTGCTACCCAGATAGGTACGCAGGGTGTAGGTCGTGTTCTCTGCGGGGTACTTCACCCCGCCGGTGAGCGTATTGCCGTTCTGCGTCAGATCCAGCTTTTCAAACGGTGCAACTGCAAAGCCTTTTTCGTCGGAAAAACTCAGTGCGTCCGCATTGACGGTATAGTTGCCGCCCTCTTTCAGGCGTAAAACTGCTATACGGTATTGCTTGCCGTCATCTGCCGACTTTTTCATGTCCGCCAGAATGGTTGCGTTGATGTCCGCGTTGGGGTCAATATCGCCGTCGTTGGCGATCCAGTTGATGGGAATGGACGAACCGTCGTCCTTTGCAACGGTCAAATTGCTTTGGATTTCCGTATCGGTGACACTGTTGTCAAACGCCAGCACGATGTACGGCGCTTCGCCCAAAGCGGCAGAAACACTGATATTTGCCGTACTGCCATTTGCAGGCGGCGCTGTTTCGAGCTCCATCAGCATGACAGGCTCTTCCTCGCTGTTTTCCAGCGACACGCCCTGCACCAGCGGCTCAACGCCCTTGGACGACCAGTCCCATTCGGGCAGCTTGCCGAGCCACTTGGTTTCGATGTCCCAGCCGCCGCCCATGCGGAAATTGGTCTGCACAATGTGCGGCACAAGCACCCACACGCGGGCGTCAATAATTTTTATGTCTACGCCCGCCATCGCGCCGAGGTAGACATCCACATTCTTAAACGCCTGCTCCATGCTCTCGCTGACGTTTGCGTTTGTGACGGGGAAGGTCGTCTGCCCGCCCACAATCAGATTAATGTCCGTCCTGGAAAGTTCAAGACCACTGAGGAACGGGATGCCAAGGCTGCTCGGAATCTGCAGCTTACCCTCGACAATACCATTGGCGCCGATGCCGAGATACACGGTGTCCTTGTTTTCGTTTGCACCGCCGAACGCGCCCAGCTTGATTGCGTTATCTATGGTAAAGATGTCCAGCGTCTTGCTTGGCAGATTGAGGGCAAGCTCCTCTGAGCCGCCGAAGTAGATGCCCTTGTAGGTCTTTCCTTGATAAGTACGCTCCTGCCCGTTGAGCTGGAGAGAATAGCCGAAGCTGTTGATGATCTGCGCGTTCTTTCCCAGCCCGACGATGCCGACATCCGTTGCCTTGAGGGAAATTTCACTGGGTCCCAGAACGACATTGCCTGTACCCTCAATCAGATGCATATAGGTACCTGTCAGCGCACCCCGCAGCTTGATGGGCGGGATGGCGAAGTAGTCGCCGTTCACGGTTTTTGCAAGATCCTTAAAACCCGCGCCGCCGCCGTTAAGCTGCCCGACAGGAACGGGCGGCACAAGGGGGATGCCGGGGCTGGACTTGACATAGAACCACAGATCATCGGGAATGAGCGAGCCGTCCTTTTTGCTGCGTACCAGCGCCAAAGATGCTTCCGTTTCAAACAGGTCGAAGGCGTTCAGCTCCAACTCAAAGGCATAGCTTTCCTCACCCTTGAAGGTGTTGACCTCGCCGCTGATGCTGGCAAGCTCCAGCGCCATCAGCTTTGCGGTGTCAAAGCTGCCTGTGGCCTTTACGCCGTTGACCTTGAACTCGTTGTTTTTGGCATTCAAGCCGTAGCCCAGCTTTTCCATCGAGAACTCGGCACCATTGAAGATGGTCCGGAAACCGATGTTGCCGCTGAACACAAGGTTCCCTGCCGCGTCGGCTTTTGCGTTTTCCAACTTGACCGCGGCATAGGGAATGTCCACAAAGACGATGGCGTCGTTCTTGTCGGGTTCAATTTGGAACGCAAAGCCGTCCTTTGTAAGCGAAATTTGCAGGTCATTTTCCGCGCCGTTTTTCGGCTGATAGAACTTGAAGCTCGGCGCGTTCAGGCTTACGCCGCTGTGTTCGATCGTGCCGTCCTTTTTGATGACCAGCTTTCCGCTGCTCTTATTCCATGTCGCGGTGACGGAGGGCGAGAGCATCGCCGCGCCGCCGGTAAAGGTGAATTCCGTTCCGTTCTTGCTCTCATAATCGCCGCTGATCAGCGCAACAGGTTCTCCGTACTGCTTTTTCAGCGCTTGCAGCGCGGCATCGTCCGCCACATACTCCACCGTCACGCCGCCGTTTACGGCGAACGCGGCAAGCCGCTTGGCAGAAATGGCAGCATCCACCGCATCCGGCTGGGAGGGGACATTCTCCGCGCCCGCCTTGATCAGATCATGGAAGCCCCAAAGGAAGTGGGAGTAATATTCCGAACCGCTGCCTTCTTCCTGTTCCGAACTGCCGTCTTCTCCCTGTGTGGCATAGGCAGCGCTGTCACACTGCACCCAGGTATCCAGCGGCTTATCGCCCGGTGTTACACTGACGGTCTGCGCCAAGGCAACGCGAATCGGCTTGCCGCTGACGGAGGTGATTTCTTGTTCATAGTAATCTGACAGTCCCACAAAGGGATTTGCCCAAGGGTAGCCATCCGTATAGACTTCGGTGATGTAAATGCCGTCCTTATCGCCCCAGCTGGAATACCCTTTGGGAACGGTTTTTGTGCGCAGATCTTCCACGGGCGCGGTGAATACCGAGTTTTCGGTGGTAATTTGCGGGTTCTCCCCCTCCGGCACGGTGGTACGGCTCATTTTAATGGCAGGACCGCCCGGCTTTTCCAGCGTGGAGGTATGTCCCGTGGCGGTAAAGCAGTTGAACGAATACCCCCATTGAAAACCGTAGTCACGATTCCAATCTTGTGGCATACTGTCTTTGTCGATGTAAATCGTACCGACCGACGCCAGCACACCCCATGTGTCGGAGGATGCCCCGTTCTCCTTGAGTTGGACAAGCTCATAGTAGACCGTCGCCTTTGCTTTGATCAGGCTAAGGGAGGTCAGCAGAGAATATTCCACCTTGATGGCATTTGTGCTGCCGTTCGGCGTTTTGGTCACAAATTCTGCTTTTATCGGCTCAGTCACCACGCCCTCTGTCTTTTCCTGGCCTTGCTCATAGGTGATGAAGGTGCAGCGCGGCGCCTGCCCGATCAGTATGCTTTCCTCATCGGACTTTGCAGCGGGCACAACCGTGAGGTAGGCATAAGTACCCCATAATTTGCGAAACGTCATATAGATGTACTCGTTTTGCAGGGAAAGCGAGCCGTCCTCCAATGTGACGGTTTTTACCGCCCCTTCGGACGGAAAAATGTCCCCCGGCAAAGCCAGCACCTGCATGGGCAGCGCACCCAGCAGCAGGCAAAGGCTCAAAAGCAGGGATAGAAATTTTTTCATGTTGCGTCCTCCTCGTGTTTTCTTTTTTGCTTTTCCCGTTCATGCAGCCGCATACAAACGACCGTCAGCACAACGGCCACTGTGAACGCCGCAACGCCCACCAGCACATAGCCGCCCGCGTCCTCCCGCAGCAGCATCGCACCAAAGCCGCCCCAGGCAGCGGTCTGCCCCTGCCCGACAACCCTGTCCGATGTCTGCATCAGTGCCGCAAACAACAGCATACACACAGCGCTCAGTCTGCCGATGCCGCGTTTCTGCCTTCGTCGGGTATTTTTTCGTATCTGCCTTTTGACAAGCTCGACCCGCCTTGTGGTATCATACATATCGGTGGAAGCCTCCTCTCCGGTTTGCTGAAGTCTTGGGTGAAAAGTCCTTTCACCTATATAGGTACAAAAATTCGGGAAAACTCTCACCCAAAATGCAAAAATTTACAAAAAATGTGGGAGCCGCCCAAAAGCAGCTCCCAAAAATCGGATATTCGGTTATTCTTTTCGTACCATACGAAGTGCAGACAGCTTTCCCGCCGCCACCAGTAGCACCGGCAGGGAATAGGCGATGTACTGCGCTGCGCCGCCGTAGGTAATCAGCAGGTTGTAGATGGCGTGCAGGGTGATTGCCGCGCCCAGCAGCCCGCAGGTTCCGGCAATCTTCAGCCATGTGCGCTGCCATGTGTAGGCAAGCCCGGCGCCCACAATGATGCCGCACAAAACGTGCATAGCACCCGTGCCGAAGCCCCGGAAAAAGATGAACGAGAATCGGTCGGCGCCGTTCTGGATGAGATAACACACATTTTCAAAGGTGGCAAAGGCGAGCGCGACTGTGATGGCAGTGGGCTTGATTTTTTCACCCTCCGGCTCAAACACCAGCAGGTAGAATGCCAGCGGCAGCAGCTTCATGATTTCCTCCACCACCGGCGCAATCTCCGCCGTGGCAGCAAGGGCGTCTGCGTGATAGACCGCAGCAAGAAAGGTGTTGATGTAGGCGGAAAGCAGACATACTCCCATTCCGGCAATACAGAACAGAAAAAAGCGGAGCTGCCGCCTGCCCATGCACAAGGCGGCCACCAGCAGCGGGGACACCATACAGAGGAAGATATTTTCAATGTAGGTCATACTTCCACCGCCTTTTTTACCGCGGGCAGCAGTCCCAACAGGGCGAGAGTCAGGAGCAGATCGCACCAGAAGGCAGGGCTTGCGGGAGAGGTAGCCGACCAGAAACACCCCACCGTCCAGAGCAGATATTCCGAACCGACATAGCAGAGCACGCCGACGTGGAAATACCGCCTATTCCGCGCTTCGCCTGTCCGGGTATTCGCATAAAAAAGCCCCCGTGCCGCGCAGAAGGACAGCCAGATCGTCAAGCCGCACCAAATCAGGTTGGATAGGATATCCCCATAGGTGCAGTAGAACACCAGCAGCGGCACGCCGACCAAGGGGGCGAGCCACGCTTTTCGGCAGCAAAAGCTGCGTTCCTCCGAATCAGTCAGCGTGACCTGCAAAATCCGCAGAAAAATCGCGCTGGCGACCCAGCCGAACTCCGACACATAAAAGACCCGCGGCGTGGTATGGAACAGCAGCAGGTACAGCGTCCAGTAAAGCGACCCCAAGGCAAAGCATCCGTAGAAGCAAAGCAGCAAAAAGTACGCCTGTCTGCGACTTTTTTGCCATGCAATGCCCGAGAGCACCGCGCCAAGGAAGGTAGTCAGCAATTGCAGCAGGTTTTCAATCAGCTCCATGCCGCCCCTCGCCTTTCCTGTCCGAACTATCCTCCCGGTTCATCTGCCTAAGTCGGAAGCACAGAACCGTCACGCACACGCCCAAAAGAAAGGAGAATAGCCCTATGATAATGTACCCGAGTGCCGCACCCCCGCCATACATACTGGCGGCGGTTTCATAGCCCGCGTAGTCGCCGGGTCGGATTCCCGCAACCACACCGGGCATGGCAAAGGACACACCCACAATCAGCACAAGGCACGCCGCAGTAGCAGAAAACATGGCGATTGTACCGCGTCGTCGCTGTTCCTTGCGCTGTCTTGCGGCGATGCGCCGCTTTGTTTCCGCAAAGCGTTCTTCATGGCTCCGCATTTGTGATTCCCTCCCGTTCCAGTAATTTACGTAGGCTCTCTTTTCCGCGATACACCAGATTGGTGATCTGCTTCACGGTTTTTTCCATAACCTCTGCCGCCTGCTCGTAGCTCATCCCCTCAAAGTAGGTCAGATACAAAACCTCCCGATAGTCCGGGTTCATTTCGCCCATACAGCCGTGCAGGATGCGGTTGCGCTCTGCTGTGCCGATGACCTCCTCCGCCAGCAGCTGAGCGTCCGGTTCGTCGGTCAGCGCATCCAGGCTGAACATCATTCTTCGTTTGCTTTTATGGCGCAGCGCCATGTGCCGCGCCGCCTTATACAGATACGCCTTGAAACCGCCATCGCGGATGCGGGGCTTTTTCGTGAACAAATAGGCGAACACATCCAGCATCAGCTCCTCTGCCTCGTGTATATCGTGCAGGTAGCCGTCGAGGTACAGGGTCAGGGGATCGCCGTATTTTTCCATCAGAGCCTCCAGCCCCGCGTCATCGCCGTTCAGATACTGGCGGTAAAAATCCCCGTCGCAGACCATGGTGTTCCCCTCCTTCCTGCATTCATTATACGCCGTGTGGGTTATCGCGGTGGATGTACTCCGGTATGCCGCAGCCGACCTCCGCCTTGAATTTCAGCGACAGGCTGCGGCTGCACAGCCCGCATTCGTGCGCCAGTTCCTCTAAACGCAGATCCTCGCGCAGATGGGTGGAAATATATTGCAGGCAGTTTTTGATGACGGCTCTCTGTGCGCCGCATTTTTGGTATCCACCACGCGGTTGCAGAAATCCAACGGCACCGGGCAGAGTGCGTGCAGTTGTTCGCAGCATGGAAAAACATCCATAAAGCACTCCCTTTTCTCTCTAACTGTATCACAGTTCTTCCATTACAGTCAAGATATCGACAATAAATGCAAGGGCTGGCTGCCCCTGCAAAAAAGGGCGGGCTTGTGATTTTTTGCAAAGGCTATTGAGTGTTGGAGCTTGTTCTTGTTTATGTCATGTCATAGTTAAGTCGGCAAAAAGCATAAAAGACAAAGCTATCGCTTTATAACTCTTTGTGTTTTTCGATAATATATGAGAACAGGGCTTACGAAGCGGGAAAAGACCACCGATATTTGGTTTGACGAGAAAGACCCCCTTATCCATATCCGC
>ENA-OWRJ01001194-OWRJ01001194.1-human-gut-metagenome-genome-assembly--contig:-NODE-1194-length-28795-cov-7.599269_pt1 | contig 28795 bp, 23 predicted proteins | sample MGYA00248269_ERZ651897 | MGnify/ENA primary metagenome ERZ651897 (study PRJEB26924, sample SAMEA4378252) | human gut metagenome | biome: human gut; feature: human-associated habitat; material: faeces...
GCCCCGCATCCCCAGCCGGTTTGAGGGCACCGAGATGCGCTGCTACTCAAGCCTTTTGAACGCGGGCGACATGAACCACAAGACCGGCCCGAACTGCCGCAATATCATCATCCGCGGCAGGGGCACGATCTGCGGCGGCGGGCAGGAGCTGGCCCGCAAGATCATTGAGGACGAGCGTGCCCGTATCAAGAGCTTTCTGGACGACAACCGGGAGCTCGTCGAAAGCTGCGAGAACAGCGACACGATCCCGGGCCGCGTCCGTCCGCGGCTTATCAATTTAAGCAACTGTGAGAACGTCTGGATCAGCGGTATCACGCTGAAAAACGGCCCGTCCTGGAACGTCCACATGATCTACTGCGACGACATCCAGACCGACCACTGCACCTTTGTGTCCGAGGGCGTCTGGAACGGCGACGGCTGGGACCCGGATTCCTCGACGAACTGCACGCTGTTTGCGTCGGAGTTCTCCACGGGGGACGACGCTGTCGCCATCAAGAGCGGCAAGAACCCCGAGGGCAACGAAATCAACCGTCCCTGCGCGCATATCCGGGTGTTTGACTGCCGCAGCGACTGCGGCCACGGCATCTGCATCGGCAGCGAGATGAGCGGCGGCGTGGAGGACGTGCAGATCTGGGACTGCGATCTGGCGAACTCGCTGTCCGGCATCGAGATCAAGGCCACGCCCAAGCGCGGCGGCTATGTGCGCGGCGTGACCGTGCGGGACTGCATCACGCCTCGCGTCATGCTGCACAGCGTACCGTACAATGACGACGGTGTGCCCGCCGGTGCCCCGCCGAAGCTCGAGCACTGCTTCTTTGAGCGGCTGACCCTGACCGCCGAGGTGCTGGACCATGACCGCAGCCGACACGATGCTGCCCCGATCGAGATCGCGGGCTTTGACACACCGGGCTATGAGGTCGAGGACATTGTCTTTAAGGATATTACCATCACCAAGCCGTCCGTCGCCCTGCCGCTGGGGCTGTGCAAGGGTGTGACGCTGAGCAATCTTGCGTGTGTGAAGGAATAAGCCCCACTTTATGAACAAATCTTAAAACTTCCTTACACCCTCTTGCACCGCGGTGCAGGAGGGTGTATTATTATCATGTTTTAATAATTAACATAAGCCAACTATTAACAGGAGGTGTTCACCAATGGGCACTGAAGCCCCTTATCTGAGCGGGATGTTCCGCTTTGTGGCGCGGCTGCACACGCTGTCCAAGCGCGGGATGCGCATGGCACTGGCCGGGCAGCCCAAATGCCGCTATGGCATGCTGCAAAGTCTGTACAATCTCATTGAGCAGCACGGCCGCGACGGCGCGATCTATGTCTCGGACATTGCGCGGCAGATGCACCAGCCTATGCCGGCGATTTCCCGCGGGCTGCGTCAGATGGAGCAGGACGGCCACATCGTCCGCGAGACAGACCCCAAGGACCGCCGCAAGACGCTGGTGCGCATCACCCCGGCAGGGGAGCGCGCCCGCAAAGCCAATGAGCAGGCCATGAACGACTACTTTGCCCGCATCATGGCGCGGCTGACCCCGGAGCAGCTGGCGCAGGCCAACGCCGTAAAGGACGCTCTGCTCGCCGCCATCGAGGCCGAGAACGCCGCTATGAAAACCGATTTGAAAGGAGAACCCCCGCATGACGAAATTTTTTAAGCAGCTGGGGCGGCACTGGGCGGCCTGCCTGGCCGTCGTTGCGCTGCTCATCGTGCAGGCATACTGCGATTTAAGCCTGCCCGACTACACAAGCAAAATTGTGGACACCGGCATCCAGCAGGGCGGCATTGAAAGCCCCGTGCCCGACACCGTCCGCAGCACAACGCTGCAGGCGCTCGAGCTGCTCATGTCCGAGGACGACGCCGCACTGGCGGACGAAGCCTACTCCGACCCCGACGCGGACGGTGTGCGCACACTGAACCCGGACGCGGACACCGCCGCGCTGGAAAATGCGTTCACAACGCCGGACGTTGTGCTGTACATGGCCGCGGCGAAGAATGCCGCCACTGCCGCCGGTACCACCGACACCGTGGTCCCCACAGCCTATGACCTCGACGCCGTCGCCACGCAGCTGGCCGCCGCGTCCCAGGCCCCCGGCGCACGGGAAATGCTGCAGAGCCAGCTGACGGACGGTCTCGCCCAGCTGGACGAGACCGTCGCCGACAGCCTGTCCAGCCAGGCCATGCTGCTCGTCGCGCTGGAATATGACGCTCAGGGCATTGCCCATGACGTGCAAATGTCCTATCTGCTGCGCACAGGCGGCCAGATGCTGGCTTTAACGCTGCTCATGGTTGCCGTGGCCGTCGCCGTAGGCTTTATCGCGTCCCGCGTCTCCGCTGCCATTGGCCGTGACCTGCGCCGCGACGTGTTCAAGACCGTCGTCGGCTACTCCAACGCCGAAATCGAAAAATTTTCCACTGCTTCGCTGATTACCCGCACCACGAACGACATCCAGCAGGTGCAGTTCGTCTGTGTGATCCTGCTGCGCATGGTAGCCTACGCGCCCATTTTGGGCATTGGCGGCATTATGCACGTTGCCAGCGGCAACACGGGGCTGGAATGGATCATCTTTGTGGCCGTGGCCGCACTGCTGGCGCTCATCACCGTTTTGATGAACGTAGCCATGCCGAAATTCAAGCAGATGCAAGTTTTGGTGGATCGGCTGAACCTTGTCAGCCGCGAAATCCTGACCGGCATTATGCCCATCCGCGCGTTCAGCCGCGAGGAATTTGAGGAAAAGCGCTTTGACAGGGCCAACACCGACCTGATGAAGACCCAGCTGTTCACCAACCGCACGATGGTCGCCATGATGCCGTTTATGACGCTCATCATGAACGGCACGAGCCTGCTCATCGTCTGGTTCGGCGGCAAGGCGATGGATCTGGGCAGCATGCAGGTGGGTGAGATGATCGCGTTCATCACCTACACGATGCAGATCGTCATGTCGTTCCTCATGCTCTCGATGGTCGCCGTCATGCTGCCCCGTGCCGGTGTGGCTGCGGACCGCATTGACGAGGTCATCAAGACCCCCTCGACCATCCATGACCCCGCTGCGCCCAAGGCACTGCCCGCGGACGGCACCCACGGCGTTGTGGCGTTCCATGACGTCAGCTTCCGCTATCCCGGCTCCGACGAGGACGCGCTCGAGCACATCAGCTTCACGGCCAGACCCGGCGAGACAACGGCCATCATCGGCTCCACGGGCTGCGGCAAATCTACGCTGCTCAACCTGATCCCGCGCTTCTACGATGTGACCGAGGGCAGCGTGACGATTGACGGTGTTGACGTGCGCGACATGACCCAGGCACAGCTGCACGACGAGCTGGGCTATGTACCGCAGAAGGGCGTGCTGTTCAGCGGCACGATCACATCCAACCTGAAGTTCGGCGGCGACCACATCACCGACGCCGACGCAGAGCAGGCCGCCGAGATCGCCCAGGCCACGGAGTTCATCTCCGCTAAGCCCGAGGGCTTCGACAGCCCGATTGCCCAGGGCGGCAGCAACGTCTCCGGCGGGCAGAAGCAGCGCCTTTCGATTGCCCGCGCCATTGCCAAGCACCCGCAGATCTATCTGTTTGACGACAGCTTCTCGGCGCTGGACTACAAGACCGACGTGGCGCTGCGCCGTGCGCTGAAGGCTAAAACCGACAACGCCACGGTCATTATTGTAGCGCAGCGCATCTCCACCGTGCTGCACGCGAACCAGATTCTGGTGCTGGATGAGGGCCGCATCGTCGGCAAGGGCACCCATGCCCAGCTGATGGAAAGCTGCCCCGCGTATCAGGAAATTGCGCGCAGCCAGCTGAGCCAGAAGGAACTGAATTTGCAGAAGGAGGGTGAGTGATATGCCAAGACACGGACGCATGACGACGGAGCGCGCCAAGGACTTCAAGGGCACGCTGCGCCAGCTGCTGGCCGCCATGAGCCAGTATAAGCTGTCGCTGGTCGTCGTCATTGTTTTTGCTGTTCTGTCAACCATTTTCAACATTGCAGGGCCGAAGATCCTGGCCAAGGCCACCACGGCGCTGGCCACCGGCTGGATCGCCAAGCTGCGCGGCGTGGGCGGCATCGACTTTGCCTACATCGGCAAGGTGCTGCTGTTCCTGCTGGGCATGTACCTGCTGTCCGCGGCGTTCAGCTTCATTCAGGGCTGGCTCATGTCCGGCCTGTCGCAGAAGGTCTGCTACGACTTCCGCGACCAGATCAGCAAAAAGATCAACCACCTGCCGCTGGCCTACTTTGAAAAGCGCACCGTCGGCGAGGTGCTGTCCCGTATCACAAACGACGTGGATACGCTGGGCCAGAGCCTGAACCAGAGCGTGACCCAGCTGATCACCAGCGTTGCGACGATGGTCGGCGTGCTCATCATGATGCTGTCCATCAGCCCTAAAATGACGCTGATCGCCCTGCTGATCCTGCCGGTTTCGCTGGCGCTGGTGCTGGTGGTCGTCAAGTTCAGCCAGAAGTATTTCAAGGCGCAGCAGGCGACACTGGGCGTTGTCAACGGTCAGGTCGAGGAGGTCTACTCCGGCCACAACGTCATCAAGGCGTTCAACCGCGAGGCCGCCGTGCTGGACGACTTCAACGCCGCGAACGATAAGCTGTACGAATCCGCGTGGAAATCGCAGTTTTTGTCCGGCCTGATGCAGCCCATCATGAACTTTGTGGGCAACCTGGGCTATGTGGCCGTCGCCATCGTCGGCAGCATTTTTGCCGCAGCGGGCGCCATCACCATCGGCGATATTCAGGCGTTCATCCAGTACGTCAAGAACTTCACCCAGCCCATCCAGCAGCTGGCGCAGGTGTCCAACATGCTGCAAAGCATGACCGCCGCCGCCGAGCGCGTCTTTGAATTTTTGAACGAGCCCGAGGAGGACCAGCTGGCAGACCCCGCCCGCCGCGCCGACCCCGCCTGCATCGACGGCCAGGTCACGTTTGACCATGTAAAGTTCGGCTACACGCCGGAAAAGACCGTCATCCACAATTTCAGCTGCAATGTCAAGCCCGGCCAGAAGGTCGCCATCGTCGGCCCCACCGGCGCGGGCAAGACCACAATGGTCAAGCTGCTCATGCGGTTCTATGATGTGGATTCCGGCGAAATTTTGCTGAACGGCCACAACGTCAGGGACTTTGACCGCAGCGACCTGCGCGAGGGCTTCGGCATGGTGCTGCAGGATACCTGGCTGTTCAAGGGCACGATCATGGAGAACATCCGCTATGGCCGTCTGGATGCCACGGACGAGGAGGTCATTGCCGCTGCGAAAGCTGCAAACGCCGACCACTTTATCCGCACGCTGCCCGGCGGCTACCAGATGGAGCTGAACGAGGACGCCTCCAACGTCAGCCAAGGCCAGAAGCAGCTTTTGACGATTGCCCGCACGATTTTGGCGGACAACCGCATCCTGATCCTCGATGAGGCGACATCGAGTGTTGACACCCGCACCGAGCAGCGCATCCAGACGGCTATGGACCGCCTGATGCAGGGCCGCACGAGCTTCGTCATCGCGCACCGCCTGTCTACCATCCGCGATGCCGATTTGATCCTGGTCATGCGCGAGGGCGACATTGTCGAGCAGGGCACCCACGACGAGCTGATCGAAGCCGGCGGGTTCTATGCCGATTTGTACAACAGTCAGTTTGAGGATGTGACGGCTTGACAAATTGACGCAGGTTGGTTCTAAGGCTTCCCCCGCGGGGGAAGCTGTCCGCGAAGCGGACTGATGAGGGCAAAGCTCCCGCAGCCACCCATTTATGAGCAGCATCCGCGGGGTCGCTCTCATCCGGCCCTACGGACCACCTTCCCCCGCGGGGGAAGGCTTTTCTTTTATTGACACCCCTGCTATAATAGTAACCAAAGGGGGCATTACCTGTGGATTATGCAAAACTTACGGCGCAGGCGCGGCAGGCTGCGGAAGAACTGCTGCAGGCTGCGCATCTTGAGACCGGGGACATTTTTGTGGTCGGCTGCTCCAGCAGCGAGATCATGGGCGGGCGCATCGGCAAGGATTCCAGCATGGAGGCTGCCGCTGCCGTGCTGGCGGGCGTGCTGCCGCCATTGCAGGAGCAGGGCGTCTATCTGGCCGCCCAGTGCTGTGAGCATCTGAACCGTTCTATCGTCATTGAGCGCGAGGCCGCGAAGGCCAACGGCTATCAGATCGTCTCGGCCATTCCGCAGCCCCACGCGGGCGGCAGCTGGGCCACGAACTGCTGGCAGCGCTTTAACGACCCCGTCCTTGTGGAGGAGGTCAGGGCCGCCGCGGGCATGGACATCGGCGGTACGCTGATCGGTATGCACCTGCGCCGCGTGGCTGTACCGGTGCGCTTGTCGATGGACCACATCGGGCAGGCAATTCTGCTCTGCGCCCGCACCCGTCCGCCGTTCATCGGCGGTTCCCGCGCCGTTTACAGTCAGGAGGAAGTGCGATGATTCCCGAAGCCCAGAAGCAGCAGATGGCCGAGGCCGTCGCGAAGATCCGTGAGACGATGGCCGCTGCCGCCAAGGCCGCAGGCCGCGACCCGGCAGAGGTGCGCCTTTGCGCCGCCTGCAAGACCCGCACGGTGGAGGAGGTGCGCTACAGCGCCGACCTGCCCATTGACCTGTTCGGTGAAAACCATGTGCAGGAGCTGGTCGAAAAGACCGACGCGAACGCCTACAACGGCAAGCCCGGGCACTTCATCGGGCATTTACAGACGAACAAGGTCAACAAGGTCGTAGGCCGCGCCGCGCTGATCCAGAGCGTGGACAGCACGCGCCTTTTGGATAAGATCGATGCCGCCGCGGCCCGTCTGGGGCTGGTGCAGGACATTCTCGTCGAGATCAACATCGGCGAGGAGGCCAGCAAGAGCGGCGTGGACGCCGACAGCCTGTTCCCGCTTTTGGAGGCTGCCGCCGCCAGGGAGCACATCCGTCTGCGCGGCCTGATGGCGATCCCGCCCGCCGACGCCGACGACACCGAGACCCGCCGCTTTTTTGCACAGATGCGGGAGTTTTTGGCCAGAGCCGACGCCCGGCACTATGACCGGGCACAGATGGACATTCTGTCCATGGGCATGAGCCACGACTACGCCGCCGCCATCGCCGAGGGCGCGACCATCGTCCGCGTCGGCACGGCGATTTACGGCGCACGGGATTACAGCAAAAAGGCATAATCTCAAAACCACTGCTCATTCTGAGAGCGCTCATTGCCTTACACCTATTTACGCGATAGCAAAAAGCAACTCATTGCCGTTTTTGAATCCTTCCGGCCTGCGAAAAAGTCTTTTTTCCAATAGAGACTTGTCCCTGAGTGTTATAGTTTGCAACATAAGCAATATCTTCGCGCCAGCGCGTGATTGCCCTCTGCATATTAGGCATGTTTTGCCGAACGCGAATAAAGCCAGTAATCATTTCGGTGATTTCCCATTTTGTTGCTTTCTTACTGTCAAGAATATAGCGCAATACAGCTTGTCTGTCGGCTTGGCTCTCTGTTGTTTTAACTGAATATCCGCAGCGGCTCAGAAGTGAATCTGGCGCAAATCCAAACGGATTGTCTTTTCTTGCAACTTCATTATCGAATGAACATTCAAAAAGAAGTCCATGATACATCCGATTATACATTTCGAAGGTTTCGTAATTTATAAAATAGTTGCCGCAGCCTGTACAGTATTGAACGGTAACTTTAACATTGGAGCCTCGTTTTGTCGAAACCATTGCATTACAGTTAATAATGGTATCATGACCCAACAGATTTGCACATTTAGAGCAATGACACTTATTCGAATATATTAGTATTTTCTTTCCTTGTTCAAGATCGTAGGATAGATTTACCGCGTCATGTGGTTTACCAAGAACTGTGGGTATTACAATTTTGTCAATGACACACATGTTTGGACTATATGTACTGCGAGAAATAGAATTTGTGCGGTCTGTTGTTACCAATGTGCGCAATATGGTTGGCACAAGGCTCATCCATGTTAGGCTACCACAGAGAATAAGCCGAATCTTATTTTTCAGCAGTACGGAGGAATTGCTTTTAATATCAGCCAGCGTACAGCAAAATTTATTATCAACGCTGTAATAGCCATTTATTGACAAAGTGATAGCTGGTTCTAATTCTCCTTTGTAATAAGTGCCAGAAAGTTCACCCAACGATGGGTATACATACAGTACATTGCACTCTTTTCTGCGGGGAATATCTTTGCGCCAAATACCAAGAGTGTTTCTTTTTGATGTTGCAATATTGAGCAATGCTGATATATATGTTAAATCACTGGTTATCTGTAAGCGATTGCGAATATCGTTTCCACATGATTTTCGATACAGGCCACCATATATTTTGAGGGGAATTTTATCTGGAGAAATTTCTTTTCCGTTAAAGTTGCTCAATCGAACGAAAGCAACCCCAACGGCCGCAGAGTACATTCCTGGTACGGTTGTAATCTTATTCGAAGATGTTGTTAAGCAGTAGGTATGAGAAATTAAATTTTCATTCTTCTTAAGGTCATTTACTACTTCGATACATTCCGAGTCTTTAAGAATGCAAATAGGTGCATATTCAGGTTTTCTGCCTTCATTGGCAAAGTGGTTCAGTTTTATAAATTCGGCGTCATTGCCATCAGTAATTTCGTCGAACATATATATCAATTTAACTTTGGCGCGTGTGATTTCATGCAGACAATTTTTGATGGCATTTACAGAACAGTAAAAGTCACCTTTTCCACTCATTCTGAAGCCATAAACTTTTCCGATAAGGTCTTTTCCTATAGACAATTCATTAACACAGGGATACTGAACAGGTTCATCATAATACTTGTGGCCTTCTTTTTCTGTTCGGAAAACTATGATACTCTTGTTATGGCAGATGGACGTGGCTGCATTTGAAACGCCGCGAAGTTTATTTTGCTCCTTTTTGAATGCTCTATCTAATGCCTGTTGTGTCTGTATAAACTGCTGGTGGGCCTTTTCTGCTGCAATCCTTTTTTGGCGCTTGCTCTTCATAATTGGCTCTGCCTCCAATTCGGAATAGAATGGCTGGAATGAAATTTTCTTACATACTTCTTCATTTTGGTGATAAGTTCAAGTGAGTTTACGATTTTAAAGATAAACATATTGTATCACTTGATAGAGTACCAAACAAATGGCTTTCTGTACAAAAAATGTGCCTCATTGTTGTCAGCAAATAAATTTGCCGTTTCTACAACATTTTTTACAAATAAAAGTCGTTCTCGCAAGCGGCTTTTTTATTTTCTCCCCCTGTATTCCCGCGGCGTCATCCCGTACCGCTTTTTGAACAGACGGTTGAAGTAGGACAAATTCTCAAACCCGCATTGCTCCGCAATCGCCAGCACGGTGTCGCTGCCGCTGCGCAGGGCATCGGCGGCGGCGTTCAGGCGTTGCTCGTTCAGGTATTCGGTAAAGCCCTGGCCGGTCATTTTCTTGAACCAGCGCATAAAATGGCTGGGGCTGCATCCGCAGGCCGCCGCTGCGTCGGTCACATGCAGCGCCCCCGCGTAGCCCTCATTCACAAGCTGCACCACGGTTTTCAGCCGCCGGGTGTCGGGGGTATCGGCAGGGGGCAGGTCTCCGGTGCGGCCCACCAGCGCCGCCAGAAACAGCAGCAGCTCACCCTTTATACAGAGTTCATATCCCACGTCTTTGATCTTGTTGAATTCCTCCGCCGCGTGCAGGCACCGCACTGCCCAGTTGTAGCCCCAGTCTTCCGGGCCAAGGCGCATGGGCAGAGCCAGACGTCCGCTCTGCAGCGGCAGCAGGTACTTCTCGGCACAGATGTCACCGGCGCCGCCCAGCAGCTCCAGCTCAAAGATGATGTTTTCATATTCCATTGCCTCACCGGGCAGCTGGCGCAGGGCGTGCAACACGCCGGGGGCAAACACGTAAATGTCGCCCGCCTGTGCCGTGTAGGTCGTCAGCCCGGCCTGCACGATGCCGCGCCCCTTTTTGACAAAGACCAGCTCCATGCTATCCTGCCAGTGCAGCGCCACCTGCGGGAAGTCCTTCGGGATCGTGCACGGGTAGATATTGAACGGGAACCACGCGGCCCCGTGTTGCTTTGCTTCGCGCAAACGCTCTTGTTTCGCCATATTTTCACCTCGCATGATAGTATTGTACCACAAGTTGCGGGTATTTTGCAAGTCAGATGCACGTTTTGTGTGGTATAACCAAGTTGTACCCAAGAAGCCCATACACGAATGGAGGCAACCTCTTATGAATATGACTGCTGCGATGGAAGCCAGAACCAACAAGCCCCTGACCGCCTGCACCGACCAGGAAATCTATCTGGCCCTGCTGGACATCGTCCGCGAACAGAGCGCCGCCCGCGTCCGTCCCGTCACGGGCCGCAAGCTCTACTATATCAGCGCCGAGTTTCTGATCGGCAAGCTGCTGTCCAACAACCTTATCAATTTAGGGCTGTACGACGACACCCGCGCCGCGCTGGCCGCTGCGGGGAAAAACCTGTCCGATATTGAGGAGGTCGAGCCGGAGCCAAGCCTTGGCAACGGCGGGCTGGGCCGTCTGGCCGCCTGTTTCCTTGACTCCCTCGCCACGCTGAACCTGCCCGGCGACGGTGTTGGCCTGCGGTATCACTTCGGCCTGTTCCACCAGTCCTTCAAGGACGGTGTCCAGAACGAGCTGCCCGACCCGTGGCTGACCGCCCACTCCTGGGCGGAAAAAACGGATACGGTCTATCCCGTCGAACTGGCCGGCAAGACCTACAGCGCCCGTCTGTACAAGCTGGCCGTCACGGGCTACGAGGGCCGCACGAACACGCTGAATCTGTTCGATCTCGACACCATTGATGAGAGCATCGTCCACGACGGCATCACGTTCGACAAGACCGACATCGACAAAAACCTGACGCTTTTCCTGTATCCTGATGACTCTGACGAGGCCGGACGTCGTCTGCGCGTCTACCAGCAGTACCTGATGGTTTCCGCCGGGGCCCAGCTGATTCTGGCCGAGTGTGCCGCCCGCGGCTGTGATTACCACGATCTGGCCGACTACGCCGCCATCCAGATCAACGACACCCACCCCAGCATGGTTATCCCCGAGCTGATCCGCCTGCTGGGGGAAAAGGGCATCGACTTTGACGAGGCCGTCGAGATCGTCACAAAGACCTGTGCCTACACGAACCACACCATTCTGGCCGAGGCGCTCGAAAAGTGGCCCCGCGCCTATCTGGACGCCGTCGTGCCGCAGCTCATGCCCATCATTGAAAAGCTCGACACGCTGGCCCGCACCCGCACCACCGACGAGAGTCTGGCCATCATCGACGGGGACGACCGCGTTCACATGGCCCACATGGACATCCACTTCACCCACTCGACGAACGGCGTTGCCTATCTGCACACCGAGATCCTGAAAAACAGCGAGCTGCACGGCTTTTACCAGCTCTACCCCGAAAAATTCAACAATAAGACCAACGGCATCACCTTCCGCCGCTGGCTGCTGGAGTGCGACCCGGCACTGACCGCCGAGATCGAAAAGCTCATCGGTTCCGGCTTCCGCAAGGACGCCGCCGAGCTTGAAAAACTGCTGCCCTACACGGAAAATGTCGATATTCTGCAGCAGTTCTCCGCCGTCAAGGCGCAGAACAAGCGCGCACTGGCCGACTGGCTGCACCGCACGCAGAACATCACCGTTGACCCGGATGCAATGTTCGACATCCAGTCCAAGCGCCTGCATGAGTACAAGCGCCAGCAGCTGAACCTGCTCTACCTGATCCATCAGTATCATGAGATCAAGGCCGGGCATCTGCCCGCCACGCCGCTGGTCAGCATCTTCGGCGCCAAGGCCGCCCCGGCGTACACGATTGCCAAGGACATCATCCACGCCCTGCTGACCCTGTCTAAGGTCATTGCGGCGGATCCGGTCGTGTCGAAGTATCTGCAGGTTGTCTTTGTGGAAAACTACAACGTCACCGCCGCTGAGAAGCTCATCCCCGCCTGCGACCTGTCGGAGCAGATCTCGCTGGCCTCCAAAGAGGCGTCCGGCACCGGCAACATGAAGTTCATGCTCAACGGTGCGCTGACGCTGGGCACGATGGACGGTGCAAACGTCGAGATCTGTCAGCAGGTCGGCGATGAGAACATCTATATCTTCGGCCAGACGTCCGACCAGGTCATCCACCGCTATGAGATGGGCGACTATCAGGCCAGCCAGTGGGTGGAGGGTGACCCCAACATCCGCCGCGCCGTCGATTTCCTCGTCGGGCCGGAGATGCTGGCCGCCGGGCATGAGGAAAACCTGCGCCGCCTGCACGACGAGTTGGTCTGGAAGGACTGGTTCCAGACGCTGCCCGACTTCAACGCCTATGTGGTGCGCAAGGATCAGGCCCTGAGCGACTACGCCTGCGACCCGCTGGGCTGGCGCAAGAAGTGCGTCATCAACATTGCCAAGGCCGGCCTGTTCAGCAGTGACCGCACGATTGCCGAGTACAACAAGGACATCTGGCATCTGGGCGAGTAATCCACCTCTATAAGCAACCGCATCCCCTGTCCGCACGGGCAGGGGATTTTTGCTTGTGTATGGCTTCTTTACATGGGATGCCGGATGCAGAGGTTTCCGCTGGGCGTTGAAACGTTTCCCTTGCAAACTGTCGCTCTACCTGCTACAATAAATGCAGATTATTTGTAAGGAGCGATCACTCATGAACTGGCATCAGGCCTGTGAGCTGCCCTATTACCACGGCAGCGACCTCGGCGCAAATCCAACGGCGGAGGGAACCACCTTCAAGCTGTGGGCTCCCACTGCCTGCGGGGTCGTGGTCTGCCTGTATGCCACCGGCACCGACGCCGAGCCGGGCGCGAAAGAGCTGGGCGTACACGAAATGCGCCGCGGCGATGGCGGCGTCTGGGCCATTGTGCTGCCCGGCAACCTGCACGGGACGTATTACATCTACCGCATCTACTTCCCGGATGGCCGCGTGCATGAGGTCGTGGACCCCTACGCCCGCAGTGCCGGGGCCAACGGCACCCGCGGCATGGTGGTGGACCTGACACAGGCCGCCCCCGACGGCTGGGAGCAGGACCGGCGCCCCGACATCCCGGCCCACGCCCGCAGCGTGTGGGAGGTGCATGTGGCGGACTTTTCCGCTGACGGGCACAGCGGTGTACGCCCGGAGTGGCGCGGCAAGTTCATGGGCTTCACGCCCGATGACACCACGCTGGACAGCGACGGCGAACACCCGACCTGCCTGAATTATCTGAAAAATCTGGGCATCAGCCATGTGCAATTACAGCCCATCTGCGACTACGCCACGGTGGACGAGTCCCGCCCCGACGGCGGCTACAACTGGGGCTACGACCCGCAGAACTACAACGTGCCCGAGGGCAGCTTTGCCACCGACCCGTTCCACGGCGAGGTGCGCGTCAAGGAGTGCCGCGCCATGGTCGCCGCGCTGCACCGCGCGGGGCTGGGCGTTGTGATGGACGTCGTCTACAACCACACCTACCACGGCGAGAGCAATCTGGAGCGCACCGTGCCCGGCTACTGGAACCGCCGCTGGCCCAACGGCATGATGACCAACGGCTCCGGCTGCGGGTGCGACCTTGCCAGCGAGCGCCCGATGGTGCGCAAATACGTGGTCGAGTCGGTGCTGTACTGGGCCACAGCCTACCACATCGACGGTTTCCGCTTTGACCTGATGGCGCTGGAGGATGTGGACACGATGAACGCCATCCGCGCCGCGCTGGACAGTCTGCCCGGCGGCGAGAGCATTTTACTGTACGGCGAGCCCTGGATGGGCGGCGGCACGAACCTTGAAGGCGGCGCACGCCCCGCCGACAAGCGCGCCCTCGACGCGCTGCATGAACGCATCGGATTTTTCTGCGATGACACGCGGGACTGCATCAAGGGCAACGTCTTTGACGCGGCCAACGCGGGCTATGTCAATGGCGCACCGCAGCATGGCTACGATGTGCTGCACTCGATCAGCGCGTGGCGCAGCGGCGCACACGGCTTCCTGCCCAAGCGCGCCGGGCAGGTCGTGCAGTACGTCTCCGCCCACGACAACTACACGCTCTGGGACAAGCTGGCCGCCGTGGGCCGCCGCGGCGATTACGACTGCCCCGACGCCGATTTGCTGGCACAGAACCGCATGACGGCGGGCATCTACCTGACCTGCCAGGGTCTGCCCTTTATGCAGGCGGGCGAGGAGTGGGGCCGCACCAAGCACGGCGACCACAACAGCTACAAGGGGCCGCTGGCCACGAACCGGCTGGACTGGACCCGCGCCCACCGCCCGGAGTTTGCCGCGCTGACGGCGTTTTACCGCGGCATGCTGGCCATCCGCCGCGCCTATCCGCGGCTGAGCGGCGCGGCAGGGGAGCCGGAGCCGTTTATTCTGGCGCTGCCGGGCTGGCTCATCGGCTTTGTGCCGGAGAACGAAGGCACGGCCACGGCGGGTCAGCTGGCCGTCTACTACAACCCCGAGCGCACCCGCCAGTGGGCCAGCCTGCCAGCCGGTACCTGGCGCAAAGTAAGCGACGGCGTCCACGCCGGTGTGACCCCCTTCGGCCCCTGCTTCCGGGATGCGTTGGAGCTGGCCCCGACGAGCGTGACAGTGCTGGTGGCGGAGTAAAAGTATAATCACGTTTCATGGGAGAGGGAGAGCCTCTCCCTTTTTGTTTGTCGCCCCTTTTTATTGTGGCCTTGTAGGGAGGGGTCTTGCCCCCTCCGCGGGGCGTCGGGGACGCCGGCCCCTACAGTGTGGCAACCCGTAAACTTTCCTGCTGTCGCAAGCGTCCGCGGCGGCCAGAGGGCTGGCCGCCCTACAAACTCCCGGCAACGGCGTTTGTAGGGGAGGGATTTATCCCTCCCGGAAAGCACACGTCCGCCTTACACCTCCGGGCCGGGCATGCCCGGCCCCTACAGCCTTGTCATTTTCTTCTTGTCATTTTGTTCACAAAAACTTTGTTTGACAGACTGTCCGATTTCCCTGTATAATAGATTTATGCGTTATACGATTTGTAGAATAGCCCGCCGCTGCTACAAAGTGTTTACCACACACGGACAAGAAAGGGAAAGGGAGGCCGTCACCATGAGCGACTACGCAGCCATTGAAAAGGAAGCCCGCATTTTTACCGAGGAATGTGTCACCAACAACCGCATTGATCCCACGCTGTTTGCCCAATACGACATCAAGCGCGGTCTGCGCGACAAAAACGGCAAGGGTGTGCTGGCGGGCATCACGAACATTTCCCGCATCGACGCCTTTGAGGAGCGCGACGGCCAGAAGGTTCCCTGCGAGGGCAAGCTCTGGTACCGCGGCTACAATGTCTATGACCTGATCCGCGGTCTGCGCGGCAAGCGCTATGCGTTTGAGGGCGCGGCCTATCTGCTGCTGCTCGGCGATTTGCCGAACAAAGAGCAGCTCGAGAGCTTCACCGCCTGCCTTGCCAAATGCCGCGACCTGCCGACAAACTTTGTGCGCGACGTCATCATGAAGGCCCCCAGTCACGACCTGATGAACTCACTGACCCGCAGCGTGCTGACGCTGGCCAGCTACGATGACGACATCGGCAAGACCGACCTGCAGACCCAGCTGGAACAGTGCATCAAGCTCATCAGCGTTTTCCCGATGCTGGCGGTCTACGGCTACCACGCCTACAATTACTATGAGTGCGGCGGCAGCATGTACATCCACCGTCCCGACCCGAGCCTGTCCACGGCGGAAAACCTGCTGAAGATGCTGCGCCCCGACCAGAAGTACACCGACCTCGAGGCCCACGTGCTGGACATTGCCCTGCTGCTGCACATGGAGCACGGCGGCGGCAACAACTCGACCTTCACGACCCGCGTCGTCACCTCGTCCGGGTCGGACACCTACTCCGTCATTGCGGCGGCGCTTTCCAGCCTGAAGGGCCCCAAGCACGGCGGCGCGAACATCAAGGTCATGCAGATGATGGACGACATCCGCGCCCACGTCACCGACCCGCTGGACGAGGAGGCCATGGCTGATTATCTGGGCTGCATTGTGGACCGCCAGGCGTTCGACCAGAAGGGCCTGATCTACGGCATGGGCCATGCGGTCTACTCGCTGAGCGACCCGCGCGCGGTGGTGTTCAAGAGCTTTGTCCACCAGCTGGCCGACGCCAAGGGCCGCAGCCGCGACTTTGAGTATTACAACACGATCGAGCGGCTGGCCCCGCAGGTCATTGCCGAGAAGCGCCATATTTATAAGGGCGTCTCGACGAACGTGGACTTCTACTCCGGCTTTGTATATGACATGCTGGGCATCCCGGTCGAGCTGTACACCCCGATCTTTGCGGTTGCGCGTATCGTCGGCTGGTCTGCCCACCGCATGGAGGAGCTTGTCAACGTGGATAAGATCATCCGCCCGGCCTACCAGAGCATCATGCAGACAAGGGAGTATGTGCCGCTGGAGGAGAGATAAAAGAGAAAAAGAGAGAAGAATTTTCGCGCAGGGCGAAGGTTCTTCTCTCTTTTTATTGCCTGCTTTAAAGCCTCCCTTGAGGGGAAGTGGCCGCGGGCCGGAGGGATGGGTGGGAGCTGCTGTCTAAATCGTCAGCCTGCCGCCCACCCCTCACCGCCTGCGGGCGGAACTTCCCTCCCGGGGAGCCTCTTAAGAGAATCCGTCCAAAACCACCTTCAGCTCTGCCCAGATGTCCTCCTGCGAGGCATTATAATAAAGGCTATCCGTATAGGGACGGCAATAGACTTGGTACAAAATGCCGTCCTGCGCAAAGTAGGCTCTGGACTGGATGTAGGGCCTCGAGTTCGGGTTGCTTGTACAGTGGGGGATCAGCGCGGTGTTGCCGTTGGCCATGGGGTAGCTTTCACATTGCCACGTCAGCCCGGCGCTTTTTTGCCAATACAAATCCGTCACCATCTCCTTGGGCGCATCCCCAAGATAGGCAACTGCCATGATTTCTACATTGTAATCATCCAAAAGCACACCCGTGCGCAGGTAGAGCTTGTCCGGTGTATCGCCGCGCCCGATGGGGATAAATCCGGCGGGATATTCCTGAAATTTCGGCGTATAGGGCCTGCCATCGTCATATTCATCCGGTATGTCGATCATGCCGGACGGATACATGGCAATCGACGGGAAAGTGCTTGTATCTCCCTCATCCAGCAGCGTGTTCTGCGCCAGCGGCAGGCCAGTCGCGGTAGTCATTTCCACCCAGCTGTCGTACCCGCGTGCAGCCCGGGCGTACCAATCGGCGTAGTCCGCGTCGGTGGGGTGCAGTTGGCCGTTTATGTTGGCGTTCATCGGCAGCCAGCCATCGTCTGACATCTCCCCATTATGGTTTGCCACCATTCCCGCCAGCAAATCCTCATCCAGCGCAAAATACTGCCGCTCATACGTGATGGCGTACCCGGTGTTGGCCTCCGGCGCAAAGGACGGGCGCGGGTTTTCGCGCAGGTTCGTGAACTCTGCCGTGCCTGCCAGCACTCCGGCGGCAATCAGCAGCGGCGCGGCCAGGCAGATTGCCAGCTTCCAGCGCGGGGGCCGTGCGGGGGGCGCGTCGGGCAGGTGCTCGGCCACGGCGGGCCATAGGTCAACGCCTGCCGGGTGCAGGCCGCCGGTCAGCTTTTCGTGCAAATACGCTTCTTCACGGTCATACTTCATAGTGCTCACCCTCCTTCAATCGCTGCGCCAGCTGCTTTTTGGCGCGGTGGTAGCGTGTGCGCAGATAGGCGGCGGGCCGTCCGTGAATGCACGCCAGTGCGGCGTAATCCAGCCCGTCCAGCACACGCTCTAAGATCAGGGCCCGATCCAGCGGGGCCAGCGTGTTCAGCGCCGCGCGCAGCTCTTCGCTGATGCCGGGGTCCTGCTCCAACGGCTCCGGGGTGGGGTAGGCCGCCGCGCGTTTGGTTGCCCGCAGCATGTCCAGCGAGGTGCGGTAGGCGATGCGGTAGAGCCACGCGCGCTCGTTGTCGGTGCCGTCATGGCGCAGCGTGTGGCGCTGCTGCCACGCCTTGATGAAGGTTTTCTGTACAGCATCCTGTGCGTCGGCCTCGCACCCCAGCAGGCCGGTGCAGTACCGCAGCAGTGCAGCGGTATGGGCATGTACGAGCTTTTCTAAATCCTGTTCGTTTTGCATCGGCTCGCCTCCTTTCACCCTTATAACGCCGACGGGAGCAGGAATGTGTCACAAATCAAGCATTTTCTTGGCCTCTCTGGCGCAAGCGCCACCTCCCCCGTATCGGGGGAGTCTGTCTCGCAGAGGGAGGCAAGAAAAAAGAGCCCCGCGGGGCTCTTTTTTTACATCAATGCGCTAAGACGGTATTTTCTATTTTCTTGTACACCGCGTTTGCTGCCAGCGGCAGAACCAGGCCCGCGGCGGTGTAGGCAAGCCACCAGGCACCGCCCGTAAAGTAAATCGGGAATGCGGCCAGAAGATACGGCTCTCCGCCTGTGGCCAGCAGGCCAAGCCAGGTCACGAGCTTGAAGCTCAAAAAGTGTAAAATCACAATCGGCATCGTCGCACGGCCCAGATAGGCCAGCGCCGCCCGGACACAGGGCAGGGGAGCGGTCAGGCACGCGGCCTCCCGCACCAGCACCCAGCCCGCCAGGCTGGCAAGCAGCAGGAAAATCGGGCCGCTGTATCCATTGCCCGCCAGACCCACAGAGCCGAGCTGCCCCAGAATCAGCAGCACCGCAAAGGCCGCTGCGGCAAAAATACCACGCTGGTACGTCGGTATGTTTTCCCGCGTCGTGCGCCGCAGGACCGTGCCCAGGTAGAACAGGCAGTAGCAGCTGGCCGCAATGCCCAGCCCCCACACATTCCATCCGGCCAGCCTGCAGCGCCAGCCCACCCACAGCAGCACGCCGGAAAAAAGTCCCTGCGGCAGCAGCGTATCGGCACCATGCAGCAGCCTTTGCAGAATAAATTCCACCAAAGCGTACAGAATAGATACTTGAAACAGTGCTTGGATGAACCACATCGCGCCGCCCAGCTGGGTGCCGCCGTCAAACACGCACCAGTGCACGGTGCGGCCAATCACATCCTTCACCGTCACGGGCGTTGTGACGGCATTGCCGGGAACCTGCAAAATGCGCTCATCACTCGTCAAAATATTCAGCTTTAAAAACAGGTTGTTCAGCACGGTAAAGGCGGTGTTTGCCAGCACAAAGGGCAGCCAGAGCGTGACGGCTTTGCGCTTGATAAAGTGCACCGGCCCGCCGCGCAGGCTGAAAAGCCAGCCGCTCAGCATAAAAAACAGGGCCATGTGGAACAGGTAGATGAAGTCCGTCCCGGGAAAGCCCGAATGCCCCAGCACCATAAGCACAATGCCGATGCCGCGCATACTATCTATTACAGGGTCACGCTGTTTTGCCATAAATCAGAACCTCACTGCGCGTTTTTGGCGCGGCATTTCGGGCAGATGTAGCGGATCGTCAGCGTGTAGCCGCGTACCTCGGTACCGATGGCGGATTCAATGTCGCGGATCAGCCCCACCACCGGCAGGTCGGCCAGGTCGCCGCAGCTGTCACACAGCAGGTGGCCGTGGGGGGTCGGGTTGGCGTCGTAGCGGTCCGGGCCGTCGGGCATTTCCAGATGACCGATCTCACCGTCCAGCTCCATCAATTTCAGGTTGCGGTACACAGTGCCGCGCGCAATGTGCGGCATGGCCTGCCGCGCATGGCTGAAAATTTCGTCAGCGGTCAGATGCTCCGGGCATTTTTCACGCATGATACCCAAAATCAGGGCGCGTTGGCGGGTCATGGGCAGACCTCCTTTTCTAATTTAAGAATATATCTTATTCAGATAGTACACTAAAATGTATGCTTTGTCAACCGTCTGTGCAAGATCACTAAGATTCCATTCCGAAATTTTACTTGACAGGGGCTGTTTGTATGCTATAATAAAGTCATATTAAGACTCATTCCTATTTAAACGGAGGTATTCATTATGGAACTCAGAGGCAGCAAGACCGAGAAAAACCTGTGGGAGGCTTTCGCAGGTGAGAGCCAGGCCCGGAACAAATACACCTATTTCGCGTCCAAGGCCAAGAAGGAGGGCTATGAGCAGATCAGCGCCATCTTCACCGAGACCGCCAACAACGAGAAGGAGCACGCCAAGATCTGGTTCAAGCTGTTGATGGAAAACGGCGAGATCCCCGACACGCTGACCTGCCTGAAGATGGCCGCCGCGGGCGAGAACGAGGAGCACACCTCGATGTACCCGCGCATGGCCGCCGAGGCGAAGGCGGAGGGCTTTACCCAGATCGCCGCGCTGTTCACGATGGTCGCCGCGATTGAGAAGGACCACGAGGAGCGCTACAAAGCGCTGGCCGCCAACATTGAGGCAGGCAAGGTCTACGCCCGCGAGACCGAGCAGGTCTGGCAGTGCCGCAACTGCGGGTTCGTCTATATCGGTCAGCACGCGCCGGTCAAGTGCCCGGTGTGCGCACATCCGCAGAGCTATTTTGAGCTGAAGAGCAGCAACTATTAATTTGAAAAGAAGCGGCAGCCGCAGAGCTTCCGGGCGCATTTCCTATACGCCCCTACGTGTAGGGATCGATGCTTGGCATTACCCCGGGAGCTTTGCGGCTGCCGCTGTGTTATGTGCAAATGCCCGCTTCTGGCTGGTTCGTAGGGGAGGGTCTTGACCCTCCCGCGGGGCTTTGCGCCGCCGCCAGTGTCCCGGGAGACACTGCTCCCATTGGCTATTGCTGTAGGGCGGGGCTCTCTCACCCCGCCGCGGCGGCCTGGGGGCAGGCCGCCCTACGATTTTCATGGAAGATGTGCGCTGGCTCACGGGGCGTCGGAAACGCCGCCCCCTACAGCTGCAATTTTTTCTCAAATTTTTGCTTGACAACCGCTCTATATCATGCTATATTGTTAGCGTTAGTTAGGGCTAACCGCAGCAAGTATCCGACCTTCGGAACAACCATAGCCCGCCCGGTGCGGTTCTCTCCCCGTGCCGGGCGGTTTTATGGTGCCGATGGTTAGCAGACACTAACTATTGTAGAGGTAAGGAGTCATCTCATGCAGCAATCGCGTGTCATCCCCAGCCCGCGCAGCTTCGCCTGCGACCTGGCCACCCTATGCGCCCCCACACTGGCGGGGCTCAAGGCTGCCAGTCTGTTCCGCTACCAGCCCGCGCCCGGGCAGGATGCCGCCGCCATGGCCGCCGCCTGGCACGCCGCGCTGTCGCCCCGCGGGGTCACGGTGCGGGTGCTTAGGCAGTGCCCGCGCACCGGGGCTGTACTGGTCTATGTATACCGCCCGGCCCGTGTGGCCAGGCTATTGGCAGCGCCGCACATGCTGGACTTTCTGGCGGGGGAGGGCTACACCCCCGGCACCGCAGACGAGCTGCTGGACCAACTGGCCGAAAGGCTCTGCTGCGAGGGAGATTTCCCGCATGAGATCGGCGTTTTTCTGGGATACCCGCTGGTGGATGTCATCGGGTTCATCCAAAACCGCGGCAAAAACTTTACCGCGTGCGGCTATTGGAAGGTCTACACCGATCCCACCGCTGCGCAGGCAGAGTTTGACCGCTATAAAAAGTGCGAGCGCATCTACGCCCGCTGCTATTACAACGGCACCCCGATCAGGCGGCTGACAGTGGCCGCCTGACGATGCACCATAAAAATTATAAAAGGAGTAGTTATTTATGAGCAAGATTGCAGTTATCTATTGGAGCGGCACCGGCAACACCGAGGCCATGGCCGATTTGGTCGCCAACGCAGCTGCCGCCGCCGGCGCTTCTGTTGACAAGTTCACCGCCTCCGAGTTCAACGTTTCCTCCGCCGGCGACTACACCGGCTTTGCGCTGGGCTGCCCCGCCATGGGCGCCGAGCAGCTGGAGGAGAGCGAGTTCGAGCCGATGTACCAGGATCTGCGCGGCTCTCTGAGCGGCAAACCCGTTGGCCTGTTCGGCTCCTACGGCTGGGGTGACGGCGAGTGGATCCGCACCTGGGCCGAGGACGCTGAGGCCGCCGGTGCCCGTCTGGTCGTTGAGCCTGTCATGGCCAACGGCTCCCCCGACGGCGACGCCGAGACTGCCTGCGCAGCCCTTGGCACCGCTCTGGCCAATGCCTGATTTTCTCCATATCCATCCATACCGGGAGGGGCAGCGATGCCCCTCCTTCTTTGTTTGCGCGGCAGGAGCCGGGCATGTGCGGCCCCTGCCGGGCAGTATCAAAAAAGATACCTCTTGACAAAAAGCAAAGCAGAAGTTAGTATATTCTAAGTCAAATTAGAAAGCGCTAACCAGGAGGTTTTTTATGGCAAACGTCATTATTGTTCTGATTCTGGTGGCTGCCGTCGGCTACGGCATCTACAGCTTTATCCACCATCTGCGCCACGGCGGCGGCTGCTGCGGTGAGCATGACGCCCCCGCTAAAAAGGTCAGGGCGGCGGACACCAACAAGAGCCACTATCCGCACCGCCTCGTCATGGGCGTGGACGGCATGACCTGCCAGAACTGCCAGCGCCATGTGGAAAACGCATTGAACACCCTGCCCGACACGCTGGCCGAGGTGAACCTGAGCGCCCAGAACGTGACGGTCTGGACGAAGGCCGACGCCGACGAGGAGGTCATCCGCAAGGCCATCCGCGACGCAGGCTACCTGCCGCTGCGCACGAAAGAAAAGGTGTGATTTTTCGGGTATGTCCGGCCCCTACCGCACTATGTAAAAAAGGAACAACCGCTTATGATGATCAACAAACGCCTGATTTCGATGATGGGCGACTCCAAATGGTACATTGCGTGGAATGTTGTGCTGCAATTCCTTGCGCTGCTGGCCAACATCGTGATGATCTTCGCCGTGTCCCTCTTTCTAACGGGACTTGTGCGCAGAGAGCCGGACCTGCCCACCGCACTTCTGTACATTCTCGGTGCGCTGATCGTGCGCTTTTTCTGCACGCGCGGCGCGGCGTCGGCCAGCTACAACGCCAGCTGCACCGTCAAAAAAACGCTGCGTGCCGCCATTTATGAAAAGCTGCTCCGCCTGGGCGGCAGCTACACCCAGGCCGTGCCCACCGCGGAGGTTTTGCAGCTGGCAGGCGAGGGCGTCGAGCAGCTCGAGACCTACTTCGGCGCGTATCTGCCGCAGTTTTTCTACGCCATGATCGCACCGGTCACGCTGTTTATTGCGCTGGCCCCAGTCAGTCTGCATGCGGCGGTCATCCTGATGATCTGCGTGCCGCTCATCCCGGTTTCCATCGTGGCTGTGCAGAAATTCGCTAAAAAGCTGCTGGGCAAGTACTGGGGCCGGTACGCTGCGCTGGGCGACAGCTTTTTGGAGAACCTGCAAGGGCTGACCACGCTCAAGATTTATCAGGCCGACGGGGCCCACCACGCGGCCATGAACCGTGAGGCCGAGCACTTCCGCAAGGTGACGATGAAGGTGCTGACGATGCAGCTCAACTCGATCATCGTCATGGACGTCATCGCCTACGGCGGCGCGGCGCTGGGCATCATCGTGGCCGCGCATGAGTTCAATGCAAACCGCGTAACATTGCCGGGCGCTCTCTGCATCATTCTGCTGTCGGCGGATTTCTTCCTGCCGATGCGCGCGCTGGGGTCGTACTTCCACGTTGCCATGAACGGCATGGCCGCCAGCGACAAAATTTTCAAGCTGTTGGACCTGCCCGAGGGCAGCGCCAAGACCGCCCAGCTCGGCGCGGACTGCGCGATTGCCTGCCGTGACCTGCACTTTGGCTACACGGCCGAGAAAGAAACGCTGCATGGCTTAAATCTTGACTTCCCGCAGGGCAGTTTCACCGCGCTGGTGGGCGAGAGCGGCTGCGGCAAGTCCACGATTGCCGCCGTGCTGACCGGGCGCGTGTCCGGCTACACGGGGCATGTGACCATCGGCGGGCAGGAGCTTTCCGCCGTCAGCGAGGCCAGCCTGCTCAAAAATGTAACGCTCGTCAGCCTGGGCAGCCACCTCTTTAAAGGTACGGTGGCCGACAACCTGCGGATGGCCGCGCCCGGCGCAGACGACGGTGCGCTGTGGGGCGCGCTGGAGCAGGTGAACCTGGCGGACTTCCTGCGCTCGATGGACGGACTGGACACCCCGCTGACCGAGGGCGGCGGCAACCTGTCCGGCGGCCAGCGGCAGCGGCTGGCATTGGCCCGCGCACTGCTGCATGACAGTCCCGTCTACATTTTTGACGAGGCAACGTCCAACATCGACGTAGAGAGCGAGAACGACATCATGGCGGGCATCCACCGGCTGGCCGGGCGCAAGACAGTCATCCTGATTTCCCACCGCCTTGCCAACGTGACAAAGGCGGACAATATTTACGTGCTGGATCACGGCCATCCGGCGGGGCAGGGCACGCACGAGGCACTGCTGGCGCAGGGCGGGCTGTACGCCGACCTGTGGAACCGCCAGCAGGCACTGGAAAATTACGGGAAGGAGGCACAGTGATGGAAAACAAACGTACTCGCGGCAATTTCAACGTCATGTACCGTCTTGTAGGGCTGGTACGCCCTCTCGCCCCGGTCATGGTCTGCGCCGTTCTGCTGGGCGTAGCGGGCTTTCTCTGCGCCATCTTCATCCCGGTTCTGGGAGTGTATGCGCTGCTGGACAGCCTGCACTTTTCTGTGCCCGTTGTGCTCAAAACCGCCTGTATTTTGCTGCCGATTCTGGCCGTGGCCCGCGGCGTGCTGCACTACGCGGAGCAGGGCTGCAACCATTTTATTGCGTTCAAGCTGCTGGCGCTCATCCGGGACAAGGTCTTTGGCGTGCTGCGCCAGCTGGCCCCCGCCAAGCTGGAGGGCCGCGACAAGGGCGACCTGATTGCCGTGCTGACTGCGGACATTGAGCTGCTGGAGGTTTTTTACGCGCACACGATCTCGCCCATCTGCATTGCCGTCATCGTAAGCGTCGTTATGGCGTGCTTTATGGGAAGCTATGCACCCGCGCTGGGGCTGTACGCGGCGCTGGCCTATGCGGTCATCGGCATCGGCGTGCCCGTGGCAGCCGCCAGAGGTGCGCGCAAATCGGGCGAGAGCTTCCGCGCGGAGTTCGGCGCGCTGAACGGCTTTGTACTGGACAGCCTGCGTGGCGTGCGGGAGAGCCTGCAATACAACGACGGCGCGCATCGGCTGGCGCAAATCAACCAGCGCACCGACGCGCTGGCCGGGCAGGAGCGCCGCCTGAAGGAGGCCGGCGGCACGGCACAGGCCGTGACCGGGGCCATCATCCTGCTGTTGGACGCCGGTATGCTGGCGCTGGCTGGCAGCCTGTTCATGGCGGGTGCCATCGGGTTTGACGGTGCGCTCGTCAGCGTTGTGGCACTCATGAGCAGCTTCGGCCCGGTCATCGCGCTGGCGAATCTCGGCACCGGGCTGCAAAGCACCTTCGCCGCGGGCAACCGCGTTCTGGATATTCTCGATGAGCAGCCCGCTGTGCGCGAGGTCACCGACGGCAGGGACATTGTGTTCCGCGGTGCCGACGCCCGCCGCGTGACCTTCGGCTACCGCGACAGCGAGATTTTGAAGGAGGTCAGCCTGCACATCCCGGAGCACGGCATCGTGGGCATCACGGGCCGCAGCGGCAGCGGCAAATCCACGCTGCTCAAGCTGCTCATGCGGTTCTGGGACACGGATTTAGGCCGGGTCGAGATCTCCGGCGAGAACATCAAGGGCATCAACACGGCGTCGCTGCGCGCAGCGGAGAGCTTCGTCGAGCAGGACACCGTGCTGTTCCATGACAGTATTGAAGAAAATGTCAAAATTGCCAACCGGAACGCGACCCATGAGCAGGTCGTGGCAGCCTGCAGGAAGGCGTCCATCCACGACTTTATCATGACGCTGCCGCAGGGCTACAACACGCCCGTCGGGGAGCTGGGCGATACCCTCTCGGGCGGCGAGCGGCAGCGGCTCGGTGTGGCACGGGCATTTCTGCACGATGCACCGTTTATTCTGCTGGACGAACCGACGAGCAACCTCGACAGCCTGAACGAGGCCGTCATCTTGCGCAGTCTGGCCGAGGAGCGGGCCAGCAAGACCGTGGTGCTTGTATCCCACCGCGCCTCGACGATGCGAATTGCTGACACGACGTACTCTGTGGAAAACGGGAGGATGAGCTGATGGCCGTTACGAACACTGTAGGGGGCGGCGTCCCCGACGCCCCGGAGAAGAAGCGCCAACAGGAAAAGGCCACTGTCGGCCTGATGATTGAGCTATACTGCCGCGGCCATCACGGTACGCCCAAGGGCCGGCTCTGCCCCGACTGCGCGGTCCTGCGGGACTACGCCGACGCGCGGGTGGACCACTGCCCGCATATAGCGACCAAAACGTTCTGCAGCGTCTGCCAAACGCACTGCTACAAGCCCGAGATGCGGGAGCGCATCCGCCAGGTTATGCGCTGGAGCGGTCCGCGGATGCTGTTCCACCATCCCGTTTTGGCGGTGCGGCATCTGGCAGAGACGCGGAAGCAGAAAAAGGGGCAATAAGATATTGAATATGCCGGAAGGGGAGCGAGGTCCCTCTGGCTTTTTTGCTGTCTGTAGAAGCCGGGCATGCCCGGCCCTCGGCCTTCCCGCAAGTGCGGCGTTACAGGTAGGCTGCGGGCGGGGCACGCCCGGCCCCTACCGGGTGGTTTCCGTAAGCGCGCATCACTGCCCGGCTTCTGCCGTGATGCTTTCACAATTTGTTCAAAACTGCACAATTCAAGTTAGCAACAACTATCTACTTTTCACAAATCTGTTTGGTTAGCCTAACTTCCGTATTGACATCGGGAGTTAGTGGTGGTAAACTACCATCGTAAGCGGTTAGAGCGTTCTAACCGCATGCTTTTGCTCCAAGCGTTAGCATAGGCTAATATATTGCAGAATCGCAAAAGGAGAGTGTGTGGAATGCCTTTAACGATGACTAAAGCAGGCGATACCGTTACCATCCGAAAGATCACCGGCAAGGATGAGGTCCGTCAGCATCTGGCCGAGCTTGGCTTTGTCGTGGGGGAGACCGTTACCGTGGTCAATGAGATCAGCGGCAACCTCATCCTTCAGGTCAAGGAAGCGCGCATCGCGCTGGATAAGACCCTGGCCATGCGCATTATCGTTGCGTAAAAAATTTGGAATCACAGCCCCTCGGCTGTTTGATTGATTGTACCAAGAGGAGGAACGAAGTATGAAGACTCTGAAAGATGTACAGGTCGGCGAGACCGTCACCGTTGCCAAGCTGCACGGCGAGGGCCCTGTCAAGCGCCGCATCATGGACATGGGCCTGACCAAGGGCACCAAGGTTTACGTCCGCAAGGTCGCACCTCTGGGCGACCCGATGGAGCTGACCGTCCGCAACTACGAGCTCAGCGTCCGCAAGGCTGACGCCGAAATGATCGAAGTTGAGTGAGTTCTGAAAAAGTAAAGAAAGGGGTTTAACCAAATGGCAATTAAAATTGCTCTGGCAGGCAACCCGAACTGCGGTAAAACCACCCTGTTCAACAGCCTGACCGGTTCTAACCAGTATGTCGGCAACTGGCCCGGCGTTACCGTCGAGAAGAAGGAGGGCAAGCTCAAGGGGCACGACGACGTCGTGATCCAGGACCTGCCCGGTATCTACTCTCTGTCTCCCTACACGCTGGAGGAGGTCGTTGCCCGCGGCTACCTCGTCAATGAGAAGCCCGACGCCATCCTGAACATCATCGACGGCACCAACATCGAGCGTAACCTCTACCTGACCACCCAGCTGATCGAGCTCGGCATCCCCGTGGTCATGGCCGTCAACATGATCGACCTCGTCCGCAAGAACGGCGACAAGATCGACCTGAAGAAGCTGTCCAACGAGCTGGGCTGCGAGGCCGTCGAGATCTCCGCCCTGAAGAACGAGGGTAGCGAGAAGGCTGCCGAGCTGGCCGTCGCCGCCGCCAAGAAGGGCAAGGCAGGCGAGCTGCCTCACGTCTTTACCGGCAGCGTCGAGCATGCCATCGCCCACATTGAGGAGTCCATTCAGGGCAAGGTCGATGGCCGCTTCCTGCGCTGGTACGCTGTCAAGCTGTTTGAGCGCGACGACAAGGTCCAGGCTGAGCTGAACCTGAACAAAGAGCTGCTCGACCACATCGACGCCCACATCACCGACTGCGAGAAGGAAATGGACGATGACGCCGAGAGCATCATCACCAACCAGCGCTACGCTTACATCAACGGCGTTGTTGACAAGGCCGTCAAGAAGAAGCCCCGCACCGAGAACCTGACTGTCTCCGATAAGGTCGACCAGTTCGTCACGAACCGTATCCTGGCTCTGCCAATCTTCGCGCTCATCATGTGGCTGATGTACGCCATCGCAATGGGCACCTCCGTTGCGGACGGCGGCATCGGCATCGGCACCTTTGCCACCGACTGGACGAACGATGTTCTGTTCGGTGAGATCGTCCCGAATGCCCTCGGCGGCCTGCTGGAGAGCATCGGTGTTGCTGGCTGGCTGTACGGCCTTATCATGGACGGCATCGTCGCCGGTGTCGGCGCGGTTCTGGGCTTCGTTCCCCAGATGCTCGTTCTGTTCTTCCTGCTCTCCATTCTGGAGGATGTCGGCTATATGGCCCGCGTTGCCTTCATTATGGACCGTATCTTCCGCAAGTTCGGCCTTTCCGGTAAGAGCTTCATCCCCATGCTGGTTGGTACCGGCTGCGGCGTTCCCGGTGTTATGGCTTCCCGTACCATCGAGAACGAGCGTGACCGCCGTATGACGATCATGACCACCTGCTTCATTCCCTGCGGTGCCAAGATGCCCATCATCGGCCTGATCGCAGGTGCTCTGTTCGGCGGCAGCAGCTGGGTCGCCACCTCTGCTTACTTCATCGGCTTTGCAGCCATCATCATCTCCGGCATCATCCTGAAAAAGACGAAGTTGTTCGCCGGTGATCC
>ENA-OWRJ01001200-OWRJ01001200.1-human-gut-metagenome-genome-assembly--contig:-NODE-1200-length-28701-cov-6.413845_pt1 | contig 28701 bp, 47 predicted proteins | sample MGYA00248269_ERZ651897 | MGnify/ENA primary metagenome ERZ651897 (study PRJEB26924, sample SAMEA4378252) | human gut metagenome | biome: human gut; feature: human-associated habitat; material: faeces...
TCTCAGCGCCTTTGGCAACGTTAATAATGCCTTTTTTCACATCACAACTACTGCCATTCTGCCCCATATTAAAGGTTACATCAGCCATTGCTTTCTGCACTTTATCTGGCAACTGTGAGTATGCGTCAACAACAGCTTTTTCATCTCGAATAATGTTTACATCCGACTTTGACGCTTTAAACATTATATCTCTTATATTATCACCATTTTTTGTATTATCAACATCTTTCTTCTCCAACACATACTTCCTGTACCACTGTGCGTAGCTCATATCGAACGGAACATGAATATTCCTACCAGTCTTCGGATCTCTTGCTATTCTCTCCTTTGGCAGGTCCTCTCTATATCCCATTGTTGTAGATCTGCAATGAGGATGCATAGGTGGAAAGTTGACCCCCTGTTCTGCCTTTGACACAAAGAAAACCTCTTTGTCCAACTTTCTGCAGATGGATGATGTCCGCAAGTCCAGTGTAGCAAGGTATATGTACCGCCGTATTCCTGCCGCCTTATATGACTTCAACGTGCCCTGATTACAGCAGTTGTTTACCTCGGTGCGGATTACTCTGTTTATATTGTACCTGCCGCCGTCTATCTTCGCTTCCAGCGCAAGATCCATGTTCCTGATGCTCTGACCGGTCATAAGTCCCTGTGTTATGACCTGCTCAAGGCTTTTCGCCAGCATGTCGGTATTCCTCCATATCCTTTTGGAATAGTTGGAGCCTACCCATTTGGTCTCTATGGCTGCCTGTACATCCCTGTCAGCCAGCTTTGTAAAATCAAAACCGGACTCAGTTCTGCGCTGCATATCATATATGCTTCGGTAGTAGCTCTCGCTATATGTATCTATGAGCCTGTTTTCAAGCCTTCTGTGTGCATCGGCACCAACCATATAAGCCTGTGAGTATACCAAATCTTTCAGAGCTTCCAGCCTTGATATTCTCGCCGCATAAGCCGGAGCATTGAGTCTTGCAAGTATTGCCTGTCTTGCAACTTCTTCCTGACACTGGGCAAGTGTGGTCATGAGATTGCGGCGCAATGTATCTGTCTGCTTCTCATTGAGCAATTTAAGCGCAGAATCCTGTGTCAAGCCGGAATCACGAGCATACTTATCAAATATCTCATCTATCTGCTTCTCTATGATCTCTATAGCCCCATCAAACAGCTTATTTACATGCATGACATCAACATCGGCTCTGTCCTGAGTGAGTTTTTCAAGATCTACGGCTCTCTTTTCCCAGTAGTTGTTGTCACTCATAGATCACCTACTCTTTCTCTGAGCCTTTATCCCCGGTCTTATCCTCATCATCTTTGACAGGTGTTTCCATGTCCCTTACTCTCTGATTGCCAAAGGTTGCAAGATACTGCTGCTGTTCTTCGGCTTTCTGCTTCTTTACAGCTTCAAGCACCTCATCCACATCTTTGATGAACCACAGCTGTGACAGCAGCGTCTTATCATCCACAATGCCTCTGAGCTGTGTTACCATGCTGATGATCGTTGGCTTGTCTATTGGCATAGCCACTGTGAATACCACATCAAGTTCTTTCTTGTCTATGAGAGGCATCTCACCCTTAACATTAAGCCAGTGATTGTACATCTCAAACCGTTTCTTAAGTCCCTTTTCAAGGCTTCTCATCTTGTTTTTGACAAGCATATTCATGACCATAAGCTTAAGCATAAGAGCCTGTCCAGAGCTGTTCCCGGCAAAGTTCTCATCTGTCATATCAACGGTAAGTGTCATCTTGTGGATCTCCCGGATAATGTCATTACAGAGCACAGCAACGCTGTTCTCATCGAATGCTTTCTGTATATATTCAATCTTTCCATCCAAAGGAAGACCATCCAGAAAGCGTTCCTTTTTAAGGTTCTTGGTATCCTCATCATCCAATGTCATACCATACATGGCCAAAATACTGTTGACAAACTTCTTCTTGTCTGTCACACGATCGCTAAAGAGCTCATTGAGAGCATCCTGCATAGGAATGATCTGCTCAAAGTCGCCCTGCCGCTCGTCATTGTTCTGATATTCCACAACAGGAACCTCACCAAAGAAATGTTCCTGCTCACTGCCCTCAACAAGATAAAATTCAAAGTTATCAAGATCCTGACTCTTGTATTCTTTGATATTGTGGTCGTTGCATACTGTGATGGAATAATACTTGGATTCGTTCAAATCTTCCTGTATCTCGTAAATGATTGCAAACAACTTATTATGCTCTACAGTGTTGTCTCTGACCATGATACAGTTCATTGGACTAACAACCGTGCTTCGTGGCTCCGGGCTGGCATCACTATTCGCATAGAGCTGTTCATAGGCTTCTCCATATATGCCTATAGACTTACCTACCTTGGAATCTATCTCTGATATGGTCTCATTATCGTATACATCCTGAATCCGGCTTATATCAATCTTCTGCGCCAGATCCGGATCATACAACTTTACACTACCATTCCTGATAGAAGCCTTTACCCCTCCATCAAGTTCCTTTCGCTTCTGATCGGCTTTATCTGCCTTATCACTGTTGTACTTGACCGGTTCACCAAGATAGTAACCAAGTCCGACATCAACCACATATTTGGCATAGTTTACGTTGAATTTCACCGTATCCCCATCGTCGCTTTCATTCGGAGCAAATATCGCATGTCTGCCTTCATAGTAGTCCTTACACTTAGCCCATCTGGCAAGCTGCCTTTTATGCTTCTGTATGAGGTATTTGAACACTTTTGAATCTATGTTGTCTAAGTCCGGTACCATTGCCGGATCTATGTATATTGCCATTGCGTTTCCTTTCTGCCGCCAGATAGCCTTTACAAGCCTCTCGGCTTCTTTCTAGGCTTCACACGGCTGTTTCTTCTTATATCTTCTATTGAGTATCTGAGTGCTGCCATTGCATCATCGAAAAATGGTACCGGCTCATCTGTATACTCATTTGTCTTCTGGTCAAGCTGCCACTTCCACTGCCGGATCTCATCATAGGTATTTGTGCAGCTATGATGTATATGTATCTTTGGTATCTGCTTCAGATAATCTATCTGAGCATGTACACTTCCCGGCTCTTTCAGAACTCCTCTGGCTCTCTTATATCCAGCTTTCTGCCACATCTTGATTCTGTCCGGCTCCGCTGAATCACAATACATATTGAGCTTTTTATCAAACTGCTTTTCGGCTGCCATCTGTATAATCTCATTTGTGTCTTTCTCGTATACATAAAGCTCTTTGCATATATACAATTCGCCATCCTTGAATGCAACTTCAAGTAAAGCATTCGCATGATTGAATCCGAAATCCTGTGCATTCACTACATAATCGAAGTTGCTGTGATCTGTATCAAAGTCCTCAACAACATAGTTTGTAAGGATAAGTCCGCCGACTTCTCCCCATTCTCCAAGCCCATACACTCTGTATCCTTCCGGATCTACTTTCTTACGCCTTTCCATTCTGGCTCTGTATGCCGCATCAATAAACCTGTTATTGACATAATTGCTGGAATGTGTCAGTACATTCTCATCCTCGATATCAAAGAAATTCTTCTTTATCCAGTGGGTTGCTGATACAGGGTTGAATGTCATCTTGATCTGGTAAAACTGCCCCGGTGGCAGCTTACCTCTGAGACGGTCATCTATAATCTCAAAATCACTCTGCATAAGCTCTGTGGCTTCCTCTATCCATACATCCGTGAGCTTTCCACGCTTGAATGTGATAGATTTCAGCTTTTCTCGCTGTTTGTCATCATTCACACCTCTGAATATGATCTGATTGCCGTTTGCCTTGCATTCGATCATGAGTGGGTTCTGTTTGATAACAAAATACTTCTCATACTTATCACCGAACATACGAAAAATAGCACCCTGCAATTCTGCAAAAGTGCTATCCCTGTTTGTTATATCCGATTTTCTTACACATAATAAATTCCTGCCCGGGTCCTGAAGCAGTCTCAATATATAGTTAGTAGCTGTATCAACGCTTTTCCCAGATCCGGCTGATCCTTTCATAACTATATATCTCCGTTTACTCCTGTTCACCTCCCGAAATGCAGGATTAAGTTCAACTTTTATGTTCATTCATTTATCACAACCTTCTATTCAAGCATGCTATCATCAAGTTCGATTGCCCACTTACAATTAGTTCCACCATCACTTGCCATATATTTTTTATTATCTAAAACAAACACATAGTGATCATCTGAATTTTTATTTATATCGCATCTGTACAAACCGTCAATGATTGCATTTTTATCCTTTAATGCGATTGCTGACATTAATACGAGATTATCAGCAAATCCATACACATTACTTAAATTGTAAGATACTGATGTGTTGTCAGACAATGAGAGCATATAGCTTCCGGCTGAAATATATCCATACACAGCAATTTTTTCATCAGTTCCAGCAACAGTTGCTTCTGCTATACAATACGATAAATCAACATTTCCATCACTTGCAAATTTAAAAAGTGATGCTCCATTCTTCCCTGTTGCATAATTTAAAACTAATCTTTTGATAGAGCTCGAATTAGTAATCTGTACTCTGCACATTAAATTACTACCCATAGAAGTGCCTGTCGTTGCCTGATCATTGATATATCTACGAACTTCAAAATAGGCACTGGCAATCTGACATAACCAGCCATTTTCTGTGTTTTCTCCTTTATATAACAACCACTTACTACCACTCGTGATTATCAATAAATTACAGCTTACCGCTGTAGCAATCTCTTGCATCTTATCATCTGTTATATCTGCCTCATATTCTTCCGAGCTGCTGCCCAGTGTAACCTTCGTTTTATACAGTTTTATAGTCTTATACCCTAATATACTCATTATGCCTCCTGTTTTTCATACAAGCCATATATGACTGTCAGTGAACCGTCTGCCTGTATCGTTGTATCGATATATCCGCTCACTCCATATCCGACTGTTGGAATCTGCTGAATATTCTCTATCATCGTGCTGAATGTTGCTGTGCTTGCTGTATTAACACCTTTCGCAGTGATAGCATCAGCAAGCTGTTCCTTGCTATCACTCACAGATTTTTTTACTTCAATCATCTCTTTCTCGATGTCACTCTTAAACAGCTCATATTCTTTTCTTAATTCTGCATCATCGTATGGGTCGCCAGGATCTCCCTTGTCTCCCTTGTCGCCCTTTTCCCCTTTCTCGCCTGGATCTCCTTTATCTCCCTTTTCTCCATCTGCTCCATCGTTTCCGTCTTTTCCGTTAAAATCTCCACGTTCGGCACGTTCTTCCATCACAGCAACAGCATCATTGACCTTATTAACAAGATCTTCAAATGTTTCCTGTCTGGTCGGAGTATAAATATAATCAGGTGGTACCGGTCTTTCAGTGACATTAAATCTATATGCCGATCTTGTTCCATTCTTAAAGCATTCATATACAGTATGTAAGCCGCTCTCCTGAAGCAGCTCGTCTGGTATCATGCATTTACCATCTGATACCTCAACCCTGTATACTTCTTCCTTGATCGTATAGTCTATATAGTTACCTTCAACCTGAATAAAATACTGGTCCGTATCCCACTGGTACAGCTTTTTACTTGTCTTCATTGTCAACCTCCATGCTTACTGCTTCATTGTCGCCATAGGAAACATTGATATTTAACGTCATATCTTCGCCATCAGTATTCAGATTAATAATATCTTCCGGTCTCTGACCTACTGTGTCTCGGATGAACTCTGCGCTGGCTATAGAACCTTTGAGGGCTTTCTGTACCTGTCCGATCAATATAGCATCCTGAACTGTTATATTTCTGCCCTTAATATCCGCTATATTCTTTATATTGTCTATATTAGTAACTGCGCCTTTCTTCAGGCTCATGGACAGGATCGTTTCAAGTGATTCTTTCATCTGCTTCTTTGCGGCTCTTGTCTTTCCTGAGTTGATTCCGCCTCTCTTTCCTGCTTCTTGTCGTTCTTCTTTTGTCATGTCTTTTATGCTCTTCCCCATCCATTTCACCTACCTTTCATATGATCAATTTATTTACACCTTATTCTTTGCCGGCTTATATGAATATTCATATCCATACTTCTTTGCATTTCTGCTAAGCCATTTACTGAGATCTGCATCATAGTTATCACTGCTTACCTTAACACTATGAATAGCTTTGCTAAACTCCGCAGCTTTAAAATGTGATTTCTTTTTAATTGTATATGTTCCTGCTCTTCTTTTACTGTATAGCTTGGGATTTATACCTTTAGGTGGCAATTCGTTTCTGCTGCTCGCTGTTACTGCTTTTTGTCCACTACCTGCCCATGTTTCAAGATCTGTTCCGCTAAAATTACCCCATCCATGCGCAGGATGGTTATGTATAAAATGTTTACCCTCGCTTTCAGATGCGTCATAGCTCACACTACCTCTGGAACCCTTGTAATAATGTGTCACATATCCATTATCATCCACTTGTACTCCCCATTCCCTAGCACTTTGTGTATGTTTTTCGTTAAAATTCTTGATAACCCTGTCTATACTTCCTGTATTTTTTGCCCCATTCATCCAGGCAGGAAACATCTTATCAGATGGTTTACCTTTTCCACCTGAAAATGATAGTCCTCTATCTCCTTGTTTTGCCCTATCTGAAAATGCGCTTGCTCCTCTGCCGCCCAACTGTTTTACCTCCACGAAAAAAGGACACTTCTTCTTGAAGTGTCCTAATATACTTTATCTGTATAATATCTATTCTTCCTCTATTGGGAACCACAAACTACTGTCGTCATTCACACACATACATAAAGGATTGTGAAATGCATCCTCCTCAGATTCCCAAAAATCTTTAAGTTTCTTATCCCCAAGCATCCCATTCTCATAGAGATCATCTATATTCTTAAATGATATTTCCTCATCCGTATCGTAATTAACGATTGATGCCGGACTATAATATATGGAGTAATCTCCAATTCTAAAAGCCTGAGCTTTCTTCATATGATGTAAAAATGTTTCTTTTAACATATATCCCACCTAACCTCTCTTAAATGCTTTATTGTCATAATACTTCACCTGAATACTATCAAGGAATTTATAACCTATATCGCCGCCATATACAAGCACTCTCTTTGGCTTGATGCGCTTGAGTGCTTCTGTCATTCCATTATACCACATCTGCTTATTTTCGTCATCCAGCTTCACTCCAATAGTTGATACTGAAACCGTTCCACCCTGCTGTATACCGTCAAAACAAAATGTATATGTTTCTTTCTCAGCCCATGAAAGCGTTGGTATTACTGTTATCCCACAATCCTGCATCATCTGACCGATGAGGCGACTCCTGTATACGTTCCATATCTTCATAGGCATTGGCATATCCATATACAGACTAAAATCCGGAGCGAATACACAGTCAAACTCTCTCAGCTTGTCCATATACTGCTGTGGGCTGTTCCAGATCCGTTCAAACTGGTAGTCATCAATGTAAAAATGTACTCCACATTTACGCTTCTTTGTGGATAGTACATAATTGAATGATATCAATTCTTCCGGCTCTGCATCCTGTGCCTCAATGACCGGCATCTGGTAAAATCCCTCTGCCCTTGCTCCATCAAAATCATCAAGGTTGTATGCCTCATATGTCCGTTCCCTTTCATCTCCGTAATATCCGGCATCGTCATCCTCGTCATCGAGAAGATCAGGAACATCAAAGCCAAAGTCTGACATATCAAAATCTGCTATATCTGTAAGCTCTTGTGTAAGCAGATCCAGATCAAAACCACTGTTCATAGTCAGTTTATTGTGTGCCAGAATATATGCTTTCTTCTGCTGCTCTGTAAGGTCAGTAAGTCTGACACATGGCAGTTTGGTATATCCAAGCTCTTTAGCAGCTATAAGTCGTCCATGCCCCTCTATCAGAACATTGTTCTCATCAACTGCAAGCGGATCATTGAAGCCAAACTCACTGATAGACTGCTTGATCTGCTCAACCTGTTCCTGTGGATGCTTCTTTGCATTCTTGGCATATGGTATTAAGTTTTCGACTGATATATTCTCAATCTCCATCTCTGTCACCTTCTCAGCTTCAGTATAGGTTTGAAGCTGTTACTTTCTTCACACTCTCCCAAATCATATATCAAACAAAATAGCCCAGTGGCAAGAGATTATCATTCACATTAAAGGGGTGGGAGAGGGTTTGTATAACCACTGGGCATAAGAAAAGGGACACAACCTATGGCAACGGCTATGTCCCTTATGAATCAATACTATATAATTTTACCACTACAGTATATCACAGTTGCTAGGTGCTATTCGGTGCTAAATGGTGCTATTTGGTGTCAACTTTTCAAAATCTTTATCCGAAATGCCTCAAGAGCAACTCCATGAATATGTTTTGTCCTGTCATATGAATACTTTATTTCAGATGCTATATCCTTTAACGACTTGTACTCTATATACTTCTTAAACAGAATCTTCATGTAGATAGGATTGTTCAAACTGTGGATCTGATTGATCACTCTATGCTTGAGTTCCGCAAATCTTACAATATCCTCCTGCAGCTCTCTCTCAAAATCAACATACTTCGCTATTTTCCCGCTTATTGATTCAGATGCACTTGTCTGTACCTTTTCCTTTGAATAGTCAAATGCCCCTAAGCCTATTGCATTGCCTTTAAGGCTATCTAATTCTATCTTCTTCTGCTGTATTTTCGCATCAAACGTTTCTACCTGTTTCAGGTACTCTTTCGCTATATTCACTACCTTATCACCTCACTTACTTGTTTTCCCTGATGGAAAACTCTATTCCGGTTTCTTCCCTCAGTGCATCTATGAAATCATCCCAGATCACATCTCCATCACATATACACTCTGTCTTCAAATTGAATCGGTCAAAGAACTGTTTGATCCTTTTCTGCCCAAATCCAAACTCATCTCTCAACACCATACAAGACATAATCAGCACAGTATCGATCGTATTCATCTTGATCTTCTCAACTGATTCTTCCAGTTGTGCTTGATTGATCTCTAACGGAATGAACATAGCTCTCCTTGCTGCAAGCTCTTTCTTCGCCTCTTCCATACCCTTATCCTCGATCAGCTTCATGATCCATATTGCACCAGCCATCCTTGCCTCATGGAGCTTTCTGTCTGATTTAGCCATCTATCCCACCTCTCTCACATCGTTCAAATTCTATTACCCACACCCATGGATTCGCATTCCATCCGTAGCGGTCAAGGTCGGATTTCTTGATGGTGGAATCCCACAACCATGCAAACTGTTCTTTCGCAATTCCATATTCCGGGTCTACTTCGGTTCCATAGTTATTTTCGCTATATCCGATATCTTCATAAAAAAGATTCCCGACACCTTCATTTTCAGCGTCTTTTGGAGTAATGTCCTGCAATCGCTCCACCCTCACATCCGTGACCTTAAGCCAGATACGTGCGGTTTCTTTCCGCATGTGGATTGATGGATGCCATTTCATCTCGATTTCTTTTCCACCCCGGTAAAACTTCTCTGTATCTGAGTAGTCTGCACGGTAGATATACCGTTCTAATCCTTTGCTCCATGTTTCCCGGACATACAGGATATCGCCTGGGCATATCGGGCAAGTACGTTCTGCTATGCTTAACTTGTCTGTGTGCTTTTTGTCCGCATAATTATGTACTGCGTAAGTACGTTTATCAGGATCATAATAATCCATATCCGGTACTGTACACTCATTTGCATCTTTACATATTCTTCTTGTGCAGCTCTTTCTACCGTCCAGAATTGCCCGAACCATTTCCGTGTTAAATAAAATTGGCTTAGTTGACATCTATTCCACCTGCCTTTACAATTTCGATTGCTCTTTTCTTTCTTATACAAACATCTGTGTTCTTTCCGTCTTTTCCCAACTGCTCCACAACCTTATCTACATCATAGGCGGTCTGAACTTCATCAATCTTATCTGCCAACGTTCCCGCTACCCAGTAGCTAGATATAACGTCTTTTTCCTTATCATATGTATTAAAAAGCATATTCTTCACGTCATCCGCATAAATCAATCTCATTTTTTCTACCTCTTAATTCTTTCAGCTTTGCTTCGGCTTCGGATTTTTTCAAAAATACCGACTTGCCGATTTCACTTTCTGCAAAACTTCCTGTGATACTTCCGCTCAAGTTTTCATAATAGAATACGGCTTCTTTTGTTGTAACAGGTTCACAAATGTATTCTTCGCATTCACCAAATGAAAAGGCTGTTATTGTATATGCACAAGGTCTGCCATAGCCATTATCCCATACTGTATCGCCTATCTTGCAAGGTAATTTAACAAGCCTGCCCTGTTCCTCTAACTGCTGATATTCTTTCAGCTCCCCAAGCCATTCTGCAAGTTGTTCATGTTCCTCTGCGCACTTAATGCAATCTTGATTATTTTGTGTTACTGCTACTTCTTTTGCATGTTGTATAGCTGCATCTAATGTCATATTCCCACACTCCTATCTTCTCAGCCTTGCCACGGCTGCATTCCATTCGTTTATAAAATTCAGTACCCACGTAGCCGGATATGTGCATGTCACAAGCTGTTTTGATGTTTCAAATGCCCTTATCCAGTTCGGATTCTGTTTTGCCTCTTCTGATACCTTTGCCATTACTCCTCAACCTCTCTTTCTGCCATAAGCCAGTTCAATGTACATTCCTGGCAAAACTTATCATCCTTGTGGCATTCTACTTCATCAAACCCTATCTCATTCGGGCACATTACAATCTGCGCAAGATCTGCATCACTGAGCGACCGGATGTAATCTCCGTTTGTCATTATTTTATATTCGTCTGTCGCATTCTTGGTACAGTGTGCGCATGGTTCATCTGTTTTATATCTGCTCTGGTATTTGCATGTCTCACAGCTCTTATCCTGTACTGGTACTATTTCCATCGAATCTCTCCTCTCCTGATCATCTCAACAATATCTATTCTGGTGAAGCTCTCCCGGTAGCCGTATTCGCCCTTCATCACTATGTGATGATCGTAAACCTCCACAATGGTCCATTTCTTCCATGTCATGATAAAATTCCGCCCACTGGTGGTTTCTTTTGTATGGATCCGCACGACCTGCCCCGGTCGGCAGATCATGTTGTATGTAATTTCTATCTCAAAATTCGTCATGTTGTTTCTCCTTTCCTTGATTTTGTATGTATTGGGGAATATAATAATCATAAATATGCCAATAACATTTTTACTTACTTTATTTATTTCATGCTGCTCTGTTATTTTTGAGCGCAAACTGAACAGTAATTTAACGTTTAAATTTACAGTTTCAGGAGGTACAATTATGACAATTTATGATTTTATAAAAAAGCTTATATTGGGCGCAGGTGTGTGCGGGTTTTGCGTTTGGAACCATGCGGCAGGAGCAGGTGGTAAGTAAAAAATTTGGGCACCGAGGGGTTCAAATCCCCTCAAACCCGTTACACAAAGCATAGTTCATCCTCACCTTCCACTCCTAAGCATATAAAAAAGCATTTCTGTAAGACTTCTCTTTCTTTGTCCTTGTATGCACGGAAGTACTATTGAGAGTTTCCATTCATCTGCTTGTTCTAATGGTGTCGGATTCTCATACTCGTCAACTTCTTCCGTATATTGAGGAATTGCCACCATAACACCATAATAGTGAGAGGAATTTGGGCAGCATTCCTTAATGTGTGCATCCAGTTTGCCACTTCTTATATCCTCCTGAATGCTTTTGTAGCATTCCATTGTAGTGACTATGTAATTCTTCTCTCCCAGAAAGTTTAAGCCATTTCCACTGAATACATCTTCCTTGCAGCTTTTTATTTCATAGCAAGTAAATGTACCTTTTTCTATTGAGCTAATAGATGTAACCCCTGCCGGTTCAAACTGCATGAAGTCTACTCTTTTCACATCCTTAGTGCCATAGTCAATGCTTGCCTCCCTTGCGTAATACTTCCCCATTCCACTGAATCTATCATGCACGAGTAAATCACTTAAAAACTTTGTTATTTCTTTTCTATTCATGGCTGCACCTCTAAGAAATCAAACAACGTCGGTGAATCAACCTCATTCTCCTCTGCCTGTAAATATCCAACACCATCTCTGAAGTAATCCGGATTGAGCTCACATCCCTTGCCAAATCTGTGCATCTTGACCGCCATCATCGGTACAGTCATAAGACCGCCGAACGGATCATATACCACATCACCCGGATTGCTGTACCTGTTGATAATCCTCTCAACGATATCAAGCTGTAAAGGACATACATGCATGGTTGCCCTTCTCTGGCTCTGTGTCGTATTAAGAGTTCTCATTCTGTTAATATCATCCCATACCTCAAGCTGGTTCCATGATCCCGGAGCTACTACCATGAATGTAGCTGGTAATCTTCCATCCATATCAAGCTCCTTTGCAAGTGCCACATGATCCTCATAGTTATATACATGCTCTCTGCTGTACTGTCTGTATACTCTCTGTAAGTTGTCCACAGATACGCCCTCAAGTTCTTCTTTACTCACAAGCCTGTCTCCTGAGCTTCTCCAGTATCCGTGAGCATCTATCTGCCACTGTGCCCTTGTGTATTCATCCTTGGACTTAGTAACCGGCTCATCAGCGTATGCCTTGCTGTGATCCGTTGGCAGTTTGCGGAACAGTAAAATATATTCAGGGCATCCAACTCCCATCTTGGTACCATCCTTGCACTGTTCCGTCCATCCAAGGCGGTAGGTCTGGTTGTTCTCTCTGACAACATCCGTCACAACTGTGATCATTCCAAAATACTGAAATCCATGGTTCATATAATGTTCTATACAGTCAGCATGAAATGGTTCAATAGTTGGCATTCCTGTTCCGGTAGCATTTCCGAACAGCACTCTGTCTTTAACATGAATAGCTGCAACTCTTCCCGGCTTCAACACCCTTAAAAGCTCCGGTGTCAAGAAATCCATCTGTTCAAAGAACCTCTCTGTATCCTGATTGTGCCCAAAATCGTTATAATTTGCTGAATATTCATAATGATTACCGAATGGTATTGACGTATGGATCAGATCAATGCTGTTGCTTTCCATCGCTCTTGTTTCTTCCACACAGTCACCATATACGGCTTCATAATGATTTCCTCTTACTGTTCTTTCTTCTCTTGTACCTTCCACACCCATCTTCCTTTCTAACCGCTCTGTTTTATTCGCTGAATCAAGCCCATACTTTTTCACGATCTCGATCATCTTCTGCACCATATGATCATGATTCTTCCATTTCTCAATTAAAGCATTTTTAATCTCTCGCTCATTCTCCATATAGATTATGTCTATAACCACAGTTTCTTTTTGCAAGAATCTATAGCATCTGTGAATAGCCTGTATGAAGTCATTGAACTCATAATCAATACCAACAAATATCTCCCTGTGACAGAATCGCTGAAAGTTACATCCTGAACCACTGATTGACTTCTTTGTTGCAAATAGTCTCGTTTTACCTTCCGAGAAATCTATAACTCTCTGTTCTCTAAGGTCATAATCCATAGATCCGTATATATCTACTGTCTCCGGCAGAGCTTTCTTGATCGCATGTCTCTCTGCTTCCTGATCATGCCACAATATAAAATGATCATCCGGCGAACTGTCTACAATCTCACGCATCTTTTCTACTCTCTCATTGATACTCTCACGCTTCACCTTTGCAGCTTCTTTCAAACCTGCAGATGCCTGTGTAAACAACTCCATTTGCCCATCTTTATCAACTGTATCTCCATAGTGAACCGGTATCTCATGCCATCTAACATCCAGAGGTGGTAAGTCATAACCATTATCAGAATAATCTGGATTGAGATCCGATGGCTTTGTAATGAAAAGTGCCCAACTACTCACCCACAGCCAGAACTCATCTTCCATGTTTGGGTACAGTGTCAGGTTATTTGCCTTTGTTGAATCCCTCTGAAAGAATCTTGTAAGTGCCTGCCCTGTATCCATGACTTCAAGATATCCAGCATAGTGTATAAGCTCCTTGTACTTGTTCGGTGATGGTGTAGCAGTCGCTACGAGCTTGTAAGGTACATTTTTGAACTTATCAAGGAACGTCTGGTATGTCTTAGATCCAAATGATCTAAGCACGGATGCTTCATCAAGTGAGGTTGCCTGGAAGTAATCCGGTCGGATGTCTCCGTCCCTCACCCTCTCATAGTTCGTCAGAACGATCTGACTTGTGCTTGCCTCAACCTCTTCCATGGTTCGGCAATACTCTGGTTTCTCATAGCCCAGAAGTTCCACGGCATCCCTTGTAAACTCCTGCTTAACTCCAAGTGGTAATACGATCAATGCTCTACCACCTGTATGTTCTGCTGCAAGGTGACAAAATTCTATTTCCTGTGCAGTCTTACCAAGTCCGAAAGACTCAAACAAGGCTCTACGTCCACCTTTCAGTGCCCATGCCACTGCATCTCTCTGGTGTGGCTTTAATGCTTTGTTAATACGGTTCTTGTCAACCGAAAAACCACTATCAACTGCAAGTTCTATCTTGCTTTCTAAAAACTCTTTGTAATTCATGTTTAAAAGGAACCCGATATATCGTTACCCCGGCCGGAGGTTCGGCTCCTTTCTTTGATTTATTTTTATCTGCTCCGGAGTTCTTTCAACTCCTCAAGCATATCTGCGATCTCTGTATGATACCGCCGGTTCAATTCAACAGCAGTTTCATCTGCTCCATCTTCAAGATCTGCATATTTTGCTTCCCATCTCTCATGCTTGATAGCTTCCTCAATCTCCATCATCTGCTACCTCTTCAAAACTACCGGATCCACAGCTTGGGCACACTGCTGTATGTTCATATGCCGGCTGTCCCTGATATTCACCGATGCACTCCCGGACCATGTCCGGTTCATCAAACTCATAAAAGCAATCCGTGCACCTATACATCATCCTGTCTCCCTTCCAACATCATCATGCTGTTGCTCTGTATCTTCTGTATCGCACTTCTAAGCCTTGCCGGCATCAGCGCATCCTTTTGCTTCCGCTTTGCAAGCTCCTCATAGACCATGCGGAAATTTGCCCGGTCAATGTCGATGTTCTCGCTTCTGCAGATGCTGACGAATCCACCGATCTGTTTCACAGTTCTGGCCGTCAGATCATCAAATGTGAACATTGCATCCTGCGGTCTGTATGATCCATATATCCGGATCGCATGTAAGACAGTCTCCCATGCTTCGCTCCATGCCGGAATCTCGCCCTGCCTGACCTCACAGCACATCTGACGTATCTCTGCGATACTTGGGGACCATTTGTTTGTTGACACCCATTTGTTGAGTGCTGTCTCTGCCACTTCATACGGCAGATCCTGAAGCTGTCTGTACCAGAGTTCCATCGCCGGTCTGTTCGGCAGTAAGTTCTCTCTCGGGTAATATGTCTTTAGTCCCATTGCAAACTTCGCAAACTCCTGTTCTGTCATTCCGCTTCTTTGCTCCTCTCCAGTTCTCGCATCTGCCATATTCAAGCCTTGCATTGCCTATGTACGAATGATCCAGCTCACAGATATGCAATATCCTGCCTGTATCCGTTAATGTGCAAGTCTGATCATGCCGGCAGGTGCTGCATCGTTTATTTGCCGCTTTTTTCATCTGCGAAGCCTCCCTTTTCTGCTCGTTCCTGCGCCCATTCAGCCATCATCTTGTATGATTCATCCAACTGATCCGCTACCCGGTTGTTACTTGCTCTTGGTGAATAGGAATACTGCTTACTCTCTCCCTTAAGCTCATATACCCCTGTCCATCCCTGCATGATCGATTGGTTCAGTATCTGTACCTGCTCATACTTGTCATGGGATAATGTCTCAAGCTTGTTCATCATCAAGGTAACTGCCCTGTCACTCATCGGTTTTTTCATGCCCTTGCGAAATTTAATGAACTCATGAATAGCCTCATCCAATTCCGGCACATCACTATACACGACCGGATCTGGCTTCTTGTGTGACTTGACCGCCTTTTTTTTATGTGCGTTAGCACATATTTTTTCTGGAGTATGTATATACTCCTCATTATCATATTCATTATCACTATCATATTCATTATCATTATCGGCTTTTCTGGGTTCTGTTGGGTTATTGTCGGTTTCTTCAATAACCGTTCGGTTTTCTGAAAAACCATTCGGTTTATTTGGGTTTTCTTCGGTTTCTGAAACAACCGTTTGGTTTGTTGGTCTGCCGCCTTTCTTACCATTGGATCTGTTGCGCTCACATTTCTCCTCATACTTGATATTATCTTTATCCATCCGTTTCTTAATGAATGAGAAGCACATAGCAAGAGCACTACCCTTTGGCAGATCAGGGACTTCACCGGTCTCCTGATAATCAATCAGAGCTAACATCAACTCACCGATCTGCTCTGGTGGAAGCATTTCTAAATGCTCTCTATATTCGGTATAAAAGACGAAGCTCTTTTTATCACTCATAGCCACTGTGCTCCTTTCATTTTCTTGCATACTCCCTGAAAGCCTGCTCATTCTTCTGCCGCATATTTCTCACATATCTGTTACCGGCAAGCCACGGATTTGCCGCCTGTATCTTCTGTCTTGTACGTCTCACTGTCTCGGTCGACGGAAGACCAAGCCCTGATCGATTCTCAAAGAATTTTTTTACCTGAATATGATCTATGTTGTATCCATGCTTTCTTTCTCCGATCAGCTTACATACAAGGTAATACAGGAAATCATCATTATTTCTTGCATCTGTATTTTTTTCAAGGATCTCATAAACGACATCCTGTATTGAAATCAGTTCCTTTTTCTTTGCTTCGATAAGATCTGTTATCATACCCTCTATACCTCCTTAATTCGTATTCCATACTTATGGAGCATCAATTTCCGCTTGATCACATAGTCTTTTGTTCTCATGCCCTTGGTGTCTTCCACGACTATATTCTCACCCTCTTTGTAGACAAAATCGGCGACATAGTAGCAGCTCTGTTCTATGACCTTACCGGGCTTATATTCGCCCTTATGAGGTCCAGCCTTGTACATCTCAGTCGATTGTTCTCTCTGTCTCGGTATAAGCTCGTATCTGACCTGTCTCTTGAGGTCTGTGATCTCTCCTGCTTTCTCAAGTAGCTTAAGCTCCATATACCGGTTTGCTTCTTTCTTGCTATCAAATAGAATCCCATCGACCTCAACCTTTTTATTCCTGTACTTTCTGCTATTCAACGATGCGCTCTTTATCCACTGTGGATTCATCAATCAATGCTCCTTTCTCCCTGCCACCGGATCAGCGGCAGGGCTATATACAATGGCTTATACTGTGTGATGTGTGTATCTGCCATGAACAAGTATTATTTATGAAAACAGTGCAGCGGCGGCAGGATTCTGCTGTGTAGTCTGCGACTGTTCAATAACAGGTGCTTCTTCCTTGCCCTGTTCCGGTTCCGGTTTTGCTTCCGGTTCTGATGCAGTGGAATCAACATATTCCTCTGTATCGTTTTCCACATAGGTCACATTTCCATCTCCATCCATAGTGGTCATATCACGCTCAAATGCGCTCTGAAGATCAATACTCATAACACCCCACTTGGAAATTAACTGACGGAGCATTGTTTTATATGCCATTCCATCAAAATTCTTGTACCAGAATGAGGAATACATCCATGCATCACGAGGGTCATAATTGCCAGCCTCGTAGTCGGCAAATGATACCTTCTGCTTTTCTCCATACTTTGATTTCACTGTCGTAGCATCTTTTGAGAATGCCTGTGAATACTTATCAGCATGTGCAAGCATCTGTGCCTTGCTCCAGTACATCGTCTTTCTGAATCCATTTACCAGCTCAAACATGGCATAGTAGCCGATTGTCTCAGCTTTCTCACGCTTGTCCCAGTCATCGACCATCAGATTAACCTTGATGTCCTCATTCAGCGGATCGAAGTATTCCAGCTCACCTTCTTTAATGGCTACTACGTTCAGTCTCTTATACTGACCGGATCGGATCGCAAGCTGGATATATCCCTTGTATCCCATCTGAAACTGTGCCTCTTTGGTACCTGCCTTGGTATTATTGAACGGGACCATGTAATAATGTCCGAGCTGTGGAGATGGTGAAAGCTGTAAACTCTCACCAAGAAGTGCTGCTGAAAGAATCGACTGATTTGTGCACTCCTGAAGTGTAGGGTTGGTGTTATATGCTGATACGATAGCAGAAATGAAACGCTGTCCATTCTTACCACCAACTACCTGATTAATCTGATTTTTTATAGCATCCTGTGTAAGGTATGCTGTAATTCCCAAATTCTGCTGTGCCTTGCTTTTTTTCACTAAACTATTATTAACTGCCATTATTTGTCCTCCTCATTAAAGCTAAAAAGTTCATGTAACAACTGATCAAGTTTTTCCTTTGCTTTCTTAATCTCCTCGTCAAGTTCCTCATCTGTAAAAGAACTAAGCTTTATAACATTGTCTAATTTCTCTTTTGCAACACACGGTGGATAGTTTTTATGTAAGAATCGTGTGTATCCTGCCAAAACAGCAGCTACCTGTGATTCTACTTCATCCTCTGAGCCTTCCATTCTCAAATGACTTCCTTTTACCTCTATCATGCTTTTTCCTCCTAAATAGCTTTAAATTCTATGCTTCTACTCTTAAAGAACTCTTTCAATGCATAAGCATCTTCCGTTGTGAGCAATACCTCAAATCTGACTACCATTCTCTCCTGTGTGCTGTCAGCACTCTGCACCGGTTCTTGCGGTGTCACAGCCTGCTCATGCGGTTCTGTCTGTACAATTACCCTCTGTTCTTCTTTGATCTCCTTTGCCTTGCGTTCTTCCTCTGCCTTTCGTGATTCTTCTGCAGCTTTCTTTTTAGCCTCAGCTTCAGCCTTTGCCTTTGTAATTTCTGCCATTCTCTGTGCCTCTTTGATGGCTTTATTTATATCAAGTGTCTGCTTGTATACCTCTGTCGCCTCAAATCCAAATTCCGGCAGATTATGAAGTGTCAGCACATCATCACCAATCTGGTACATTCTTGACCGCATCTGCTCTTCAATACTCTTCATTGACACCGAAGCGTTCAGCCATTTCGGATCCCAGATCTTATCAAGTGTAACGAAACTCTGAAAGCCAATGCTGGCAAATAACTCCTCTATATCTTTCTGCTTATTCGCTTTCTTCTGATCTTCAAATTCTTTCACCTGCTTGTCGATCACAGCTATAGGTTTGTCTATAATTCCAATGATCTCATTAACCTGTGCTTTAAATTCATTGAATGGCTGCATATACTCTTTTTCTCTCCGTATACGTTCATCATTCAATGTCTTTTTCAGCTTGTTAAGTGTTGCTCTGTCTGCCTTGGCATCCTTAACCTGATCATCTGTATATACAAGCGTCTCATAAAATGCCACTTTCTCAGTCAACTCTGCTTTCAGTTCCTCATAATTGAAGCTGATCTTTTCCGGTATTGCTACCTCATTCACTCTTAATTCCATGTACATCCTCCCACCATAGCCAGTTCATACTGACCATCTTTGTTTATTTTCATCATGCTAATGATCCGGTCTGTCTGTTTCTGTCTCTCCTCTTCACAGTCGCATCGCTCTCCCGGATCAAGATTCGCTCCACAGTTACTGCAAATTCTGTAATACATTTTTCTCTCACCCCTTTACTATATTTCCGGTAATTTCAGTGCCGGTGCTTTTTTCATCTGTACATGCTCCCAGAACTTTGATTCTTCCTCGATCAGATACTTGATATCTTCTTCAACCTCCGACCGTTCTATCGGATAATGTCTTGTCTGTAAGTACACATTCTCTCCATATACAGATTTAAGCTGTGCCTTAAGTACAACGTAGTCAAACTCTGTAACCATTAAGTAATGCAGCACCTGTATGTAATAGTTATCCGGTATCCTGTGATCCCACTTTTCTTTCTGCATGGACTGTAAGATATTCGTGGTCTTACATTCCCATATGCCTTTACGACCATCCTGATCTATGAGCCAGCCATCAAGAGATGCATGCGCCCACGGATACTTGTCATTGAACCAGATGTTATTTTCTTCATAACACACCTGGTATTCCGGATAGTCCAATTTGAACAATTCTCTGAGAAGCGGCTCAGCTTCTGTTCCATATTTCACATATGGCTTATCCGATATATCCACCGGTTCAATTCCATATGCTTTTTCTTTCCAAAGCTCCACATTGCTTTTATATGGGTTCATTCCCACAATAGCCGAAGCATCCGAACCACCTATCTTTGTTCTTGCCTTGAGCCATTCTTCATGACTGGATAACACTTTCATCTCAACCATGCTTTTCTTCTCCTGCCTACCAGATAAGGGAGTGTCAGCAGCACTCCGACAAATGCCTGTCCAAGGTGCGCATACCACGGTTCCATGATCCTCATTTCTTCCGCAAATGCCACCGAGCTTGCCGCTCCATATATAAGCATGAAGCCAATAAAGAACATGATTCCAACAGCACATTTGCATATCTTCTTTTTCACTACCAACTCACCCCTTTCCTTTCATCCCATAGTTTTTATGAGATCATTTAACTGCTCTATTGTGATGCCCTGTCTCGCTGCAAGCTTTCCCGGAGAAATGTTATAAGTCCAGATGCTTGACATCTTGATCGCATCACCTATATCCAATAAGTTTCTCTGCATTCCGATTCTCACAAACTGAGGGGAGCATCCCATCACTTCAGCCGCCTGATTCGGTGTTATCTTCTTTACCATGTCGATTTCTCCTTTCCTTTCTCTCTATATCTATAACTAGCGTCATTCCAACCGCTTTTAGTAAGCTGTCTGCATTGGTCAAGGTCATTCCTCTTTGATCTGATTCCCACATGTACAGGCTCCGGTCGGTAACTCCTGCCTTTTTAGCCAACTCACGCTTTGACATTCCCTGTCTAAGTCTCTCTTTCTCAATAACTTGTAGTATTGTATACTTATCCACTTGACTACCTCTTACTTAGTCTTTTTTGACTTACCAAGCCGGGCTCTTGTTTTCATCATGGATCCAAGAGTCCGTGTCATGGCATCTTTATAGTCGTAGTAACACTTATCGTTCCTGATCTGCTCACACAGGTACTTTATCGTCTTGTCCACTTCCTTCTTAAGTTTCTTTGTCTTCACTGCTTTCATCTCCTTTCTTCTTGTCATCCTCACCATTTCACCCTATAATTTCCATAGGTGCATCAAGCATCAATCCATATGAAAGAAGGTGAAACTATGCGAATTTATGCTTGCTTACTTGGTGAATGGGTAGATATAACCGAAACTGCTACCGTTGCAGATTGCCAGGATCCTGTTACATATTTCAAAGAGAACTTGAAATATGAAAATGGTTCACGATATGCAAAATGCTTTGAGTACGATTACATTCATATCCAGTACCAGGGCAAAGACTATCGAATAAATCCAGCATTTATTCAGATTGTCAAGGAATAAAATTCTGTTTAAGCAGGAGGTCAAGTTCCTTTGGTGGCTCAAAGGTCAACTTGGCTTCTTGTGTCTCAAAACCAGTCACAACGATATGGTTGATTCTGCTCCACTCTGCATGTGTCATACCTTCTGCAAGGGCGATTATCTTCTCTGCTTTTTCTTTAGTTATCAACTATGTCTCTCCTTTCTCTTCGTCATGTGTTACAATAGTGAAAAACTATGGAGGTTACCGCTTATGTACGATTTTGATAGTATTGATTTAAGTATTAAGGACAAATACAAGCTCTTTGTAACAAAGAAACGAAAAAAGGTTCCTGCCGAGTTTCTTGGCAATTCCCTTCCATATTTCATTGAAATTGCATTTGTATGTCGCAACTATTCCGACAAGGAAGGTCGATACGGCGAATCTATCCTTGATGGAACACTCTCCGTCACAGACAGATACCATCGTTATCTCATCCATCAAAGAAACAAAGTATTCTTTGGAATCCTTACATCGTTCATTACTCCTATAGTTGTGTCTGTAATTACATCAATAGTGACAGTGTTAGTCCTAAAATTATTAGGCATAGGATAAGGATCGCAGTTCTATACTTGCGTTCCCTTCGGTACATGTAATCAAAAAACAATAGCTCCTCATCATTTACATGGTGGAACTCCTGCCAGTCTTTAAACTTCTCCAACAGTTCTTCCTGCCGCATTTCTTTGGCTATCTGTTTCATTTCCTTGTGTTCTTCTACCAGTCTTTTTATTATGTTCATTCTCACTCTCCTCTCCTTTCTATCACTTTAAGTGGATTTCTTGGGCAAAAAAATATAGTCTAGTGGCATCTTATATAATCTGGATAGTGTATCCAGTATAGCAAAAGATGGCGTAACTATACCTTTTTCCCAGTTAATCACAGTTTTTTTACTCACTTTAAGCTTTTTCGCAACATCTTCCTGTGTCATTCCAGCATTTACCCTTGCTGCAGCTAATGTAATCTTAACACTACGCAACTGTTATCATCTCCTTTCACATATCAGAATACCATCACTTTAAGTGGATGTCAACACTAAAAGTGAATTTTTTTCATTTTTAGTTGATTCAAATTCCCTTTAGGTGTATAATGAGCATTGCAAGGAGGTGTTGATATGCCATACGAGGAATTTAATAAATTATTTGCTAAAAATCTACGATATTACTTAAATAAAAATAATATGACACAGGCTGAACTTGCAAAACGCTTAAATGTTGGAACTACATCTGTATACAACTGGTGCAACGGTATTAAATCACCAAGAATGGATAAAGTAGATGCCATGTGTGATATATTCAACTGTAAGAGATCTAACCTAATTGAAGATAAAGAACATGTTGAAGAAAATGAATACTATCTTGATCCGGAAACAGCTAAAAAGGCACAGGAGATCTTTGAAAACAAGCAACTCTCTCTTCTCTTCGATGCCGCAAGGGACGCAGAGCCAGAGGACTTGGAGACAGTTCACACAATGCTCATGGCTCTCAAGAATAAAGAGAAACGATAATGTACAAAAAACATCCCACGGTATTTGTTATTGTATCTACGACTATGTTACAAGGGGGATGAGTTAATTGTATGATATAAATGTACAGATGATGGATCTGAAGACTACAAAAGTTAAAGAAACTGTTACCTGCAATGAAGATGGTTCATATACTATCTTTCTTAATACACGATTCACACAGGAGCAGCTTAACGATGCTTATATCCATGCACTCAATCATATCATCAGAGCGGACTTCGATAAACACACTAGCTCTGTAGATACCATTGAGGCTTATGCGCATGGATTAAATAAAATTCTATAAGAAAAAGGGGGGATAATTTTATGAACATTACGGAATATATTAAAACACGAGTTGACGATCAGATTGCATGGTATGATAAGAAATCTGTAACATGCCAGCGTTGGTATAAGGTCTTTCAGGCAATAGAAATTTTCATAGCCGCCAGCATTCCTGTACTCTCTGGTTATGCCAGCAAGTATGGTGTAATACCTTTGATTATAGGTATTGAGGGAGCTATTATAACTATAGTTGAATCTATCACCAGATTGTACAAGTTCCATGAAAACTGGATAGAATACAGAACTACATGCGAACTTCTGAGATATCAAAAGCATTTGTATCTTACAAGCTCTGCACCGTATAATGCAGAACCTGAAAGCATTGAGAATATTTTTGTAAGGAATATTGAGAATATTATATCTTCTGAAAATAATAAATGGAAAGCTGTCAATATGCAGGAAATAACAGAGAAAAAAACTGTTAATTGATCCTTTGATATGTTTTTTCAAATATATCTGGTTTGCAGGGATATTGCTCTCCGTTTACTCCTGTGATGATCCAATCACCGGGAGATGCGGTCATCTTTCCCTCTAATGTATCAATAATTATTTTTACATCTGTTTGATAAGCCTCTACAATTACAGGTTTCTTTTGAAATTTTTGTTTACAGGAACTCATAAATACACCTCCAAAAAGAAAGGGGATTCAAAAATATGACTACATATAATATTTTTATAAGCCACGCTTGGAAATATACCGAACATTACAATAAAATTGTTCAGTGGCTCGATGAGGCACAGGACGAGGGTAAATTCAAATGGAAAAACTACTCTGTTCCGGAACATGATCCGCTTATTGATCCAAACAGTTCGGCTGGTAAAAACAAACTAAAATCAGAACTTAACGAGCAGATCCGACCAGCCTCAAAAGTTATTATCCTTGCCGGTATGTATGCTGCCTACAGTGATTGGATTGACTATGAACTTACAACTGCTGTAAACATGGATAAGTACATAATTGGCGTAAAACCATGGGGACAGGAACGTGTCCCTGCTATTATAACTAATAATTCCGACACTATTGTAGGTTGGAATAAAGATTCCGTTATTAACGCAATTTTAAATTCTTAGGATTTATTATAACAGATGTAAATAATTATAACAACCTGTGTTCCTCGGCATACCAGCCGAGGAATACACTTAAAAATTGAATAGTGTATTTAACCGGGCAGCCGAGGGGTGTTACACCATATCCGTTCGAGTCTTGGAAGGGAGTGGTGCCTTATGAGTACATATGAGGAATTTATGGTTATATTAACCACTGCAATACTTATTGTAACGATTCTGAATAATAGAAAATAAGAAAAACACCTCGGCCTGACAAGCATACGGGGTGTTTTCCTTTAGTCATGTTTGCCGGACGGATAGGAAGTATCTATCGCTCGGCTGTCTTGTTAAGTACATTATACAACATTTTATGTATTTGTCAAAACAAAAAAGTCCAGAGCGTTGTCACTTTCCTCATAGCGGGAGGACGTTGCTAAGGACTTGTTATAAAATCCCCCAGGTGTTACCAGCACCCGGAGGACAGTTACCCACAAACCGAAGGCTTATGACTAACGTTTCAACAAACTACATTATATCATAAGCCTTCCATTTTTTACAGGGGTATTTTTATACCCTTTTTACTTGGAGGGATAATATGAAACTACCAAATGGCTACGGCGGTATTGCCAAATTGTCAGGAAAACGTAGAAATCCATGGAGAGTAAGAGTTACAAAAGGATGGTCCGTAGACGAGCAAACCGGAAAAGCTAAACAGCTATTTTCCACCCTCGGCTACTACCCTACCAGAAAAGATGCTCTTGCTGCTCTGTCTGCTTACAATCAAAATCCATACGATATAGAAACCAATACAATTACATTTGCAGAAGTATATAAAAAATGGTCAGATATACATTTTCAGGAAATTGTACCATCTGCCGCAAGAACATGGGTATCTGCTTACAATCATTCAAAGCCACTCTGGGACATGCGAATGAAAGATATCCGATCAAATCACTTGGAAGGAACAATCCGTGATGCAGATGTCGGTCAGAGTACGAAGCAAAGAATGAAATCTCTCTATAACATGCTCTATAAATATGCTATGAAGCTGGAAATTGTTGATAAGAACTATGCCAAGATGTGTGATTCCATCAAGCGTGGAAAGCCTCAGATCATCCGTGTTCCATTTACACCAGAGGAAATAGATCTACTCTGGGAGAACATAAACTATGGTGTTGTTGATATGATTCTAATTGGTATATACAGCGGATGGCGACCACAAGAACTGTCTATCTTGAAAATAGCTGATATTGACCTGAAAAATAATACCATGTTCGGTGGTCTTAAGACTGATGCAGGGCGCAACAGGTGCGTTCCTATTCATTCAAAAATAAGAGATCTGATCATAAAACGAGTAGATCAGGCTAAAGAATTGGAATCCGATTATTTATTCAATGATCCAGATAGTCAGTCTGGTATGCGCATGACATACGACAAATACAGAAGCCGTTGGAATAAGGTCATGGGAAAATAAAAACTCTCCCACCGTCCTCACGATACAAGACATACATTTATTACATTGGCAAAAAATGCTGGCATGGATGAATACATCATAAAGCTGATAGTTGGTCATTCTATCGAGGATGTGACTGAGAAAGTGTACACCCACAGAACTTTAGATCAATTAAAAGAAGAAATAGAACTGATACAATAATAGCAAAAACCCCGGGAGCATATAATCTCCCGGGGCAATTATTTGTGTTCTACGACTGTGTTCTACCTGTGTCTTATTTGTGTCTTACGCACTAATTTTGGCACATTCTAGCAGAACCAGGAACCGCATAAATACTAGCTTTTTTAGAACTTACCAGCCTTTGCAGCTTCCTCGACAGAATCAATGCACCTAGTAAATTCAAGATAAGTCAAGCATGTGTGGCTTTCGGTGTGGCTTTTCGTTCAATAGCTACAGCAAGGCTAAACAATTTTCCTTCTATAATAAATGTGATACTATCCAGTCTACAATGATGAATTTTTCCCACTATAGCATCTAATATGACCAAATGCAAGCAAGTCACTTATACAACAATTTCATTATGCTAATTTACTTAGCTTCTCTATCTTTTCCTCAATTTCCTCTTGTAACTCTTTGTTATTAACAGAATTTCTGAATGCCTTCCTACACCACTCCAAACTTCTATTAATATCTTTTTCTTTTTCATAAATCTCTGCTATTCTTGCTATAATATTTGATATAATTGTCTCCACATCTGTTAAACTAACGTTAGCATCTTTTATGGTTGCATCCAAATCCATAGTAGCTCTGGCATCCAGACCAACCATTGCTGCCACCAGCATTCCATCTTTTAATATAAATTTGTCTTTATACTCTGATAAAGAAATTCGTTTCAAAAATCGTTCCATCATATAATTCCGCATCAAAATTTGCGCATCAGCAGATTTTTTCTTTGACAGATTCCGAATCAGATCTTTTAATTGCCTTGCTGTTGTTATCATCTAAAGTAGCACCTCCAAATATGGTCTTAAGACCGAATGGAAGTCTGGAACTGCCAAGTACATTAGGAATTGTTTGCAGGAAGATTGCACAGAAGCTGGATGGATTTGAAGGCTTTCACTTTCACCAGTTGCGTCACACCTACACAAGTAACCTTCTGGCAAACGGAGCAGCACCAAAGGATGTGCAGGAACTGTTAGGGCACTCAGATGTCAGTACCACAATGAATGTCTATGCTCACTCCACAAGAAAAGCCAAGCGGTAATCCGCAATGGTTGCTTTAATTATTCACCCTATCATACACCTTAATCATTTTCCCTGATCGTTCACCTTAATTGTTCACCTTTTTGTCCGAATGGAATAATTGGGGTTGTTCGGAGTAGTCCATTTGATAAAATCAATTTACTTTCCAATAACCTTTTCTCGAAGATCCAACTCTTTCAATATATCCTTTATCCTTCAGTTTTTTCAATCTCGCTGCTATTGTTTTTCTGCTTACCTCAAAATGTTCTGCGAATTGAGTAACCGTATAATCAGGATGCAGTTTTAAATAATTCAGCAGTTTGTTCACCTCATCATTCACCCCATCATTCACCTGTTGGCATGTTTGATCACCTGTTTTTGTATTAGTATCTCTTTTACGATACATATTAACTCTGAAATCACCATCAAAATCAATCAGCTCCGGCTTAGGTAATCCATACTCCTCACAGGCTGCGAATAACCTCGGTATTCCGGTTCCCCATTTTTCAATAATTTTCATGTACGCAAAGGCTCTTGCGATTGCAGGATTTCTCGGTCTTGAGTAACCTTCTATCATTTTTTCGATCGTAACATTATTCAGTAGCATACCCGGCGAAGTAATCTCTAGTCTGTCATCATACAATGCCACTTGTATATTTCCCGGCTCAAGATAACTACGATGAGCCACTGCGTTTGCAATCAACTCTCTTATGCTATCTGTAGGAAGTTCATATACATCTTGTCTGTACATTCCCTTTATTGTCATTCCCATGTTAATTTTTTCAAGAACATACTGGTATGCAGCATCCATTTGTTCCTGAATGGAACCCTCAAACTCTCTCCGGTCAACAAAATGCGCCCGATTGGTTCCCTTGAACACACCGCACTGAATAACCGGCTGCCCCACCATCCGTCCGGTCAAAAGTGCATATGCATTGGTCGGATATACCTTTCCGCATTCCTCCTTCAGAACGCCCCATGAAATCAGTATATTTCTGGTGACATCCTTAATCTTCGCTTTTTCACTATCCTGCCATGTATTTCGCATAGCTGTCTCCTTCAAGCTCTTGCAAAGCTCCTCAATCTCACTGTCTGATATATCCATATTCTGACATATTTCACTGTCAAAATAACGGTTCTTCCCCTCCAGCATCAACTCTCTTAACATGTAATCCTCAACATGCCTAGTCGTACCTGCAACACGCACATAAGTACCATCAAACACGCCTTGTGATTTTATATAGTATGGACGCTCTGCCCCCGGAAATATCTCTATCACAATCACTGTCTTATCCTTAATTGTCTGCATCGCCACATCCGGCCTGATTACAGGTTCGCAAGAATCTGAAATAGCATTGGTAATGTCATCCATTGTCTTATAGATACTATCTTCATCCATTCCCACAACTTCTAAGGTCTTGTCCTCTATTCCGAAAACAATTTTTCCTCCCCTACCATTGGCAAAAGCTACAACAGTTTTCATATATTTTTCGCTTTTATCCGGTACTGCAACCTTATATTCAATATTTTTTGATTCGCCGGAAAACAGTGTCTCCTCTGCCATATTACTACCTCCAATATCAAAAATCTCGTTTCATCTCATTATTCATTTGCCAATACCTTATACATCTCCAGAATCCCAAATATTATTATAACATTTCATAGATATATGTGCCAGAAATGCCATGCATATTCTAATCTCCTTCGTATTTATTATTGAAGTTGTAATATACTTTCTCATTTGGAAGCACTG
>ENA-OWRJ01001203-OWRJ01001203.1-human-gut-metagenome-genome-assembly--contig:-NODE-1203-length-28469-cov-13.963609_pt1 | contig 28469 bp, 33 predicted proteins | sample MGYA00248269_ERZ651897 | MGnify/ENA primary metagenome ERZ651897 (study PRJEB26924, sample SAMEA4378252) | human gut metagenome | biome: human gut; feature: human-associated habitat; material: faeces...
CTTTCTACTTTGATTTCACGGACCAGAAAGTACTGCTGTACATGCCTTTTGCCGTCACTGGTGTAATAATTCTTGCTTCGCCATTCTCCAATCACTGTCACTTCATCCTGACGCTTCAAAGCCCCGATTCTATCCTTTGCAACAGCGATTGGTATTTCATCCTTTACTCCACTCAGGCGGCTTGTCTCGATGGTGTTTGAACAAAAATCACTTTCCAAGCAGTCTAATGTTGTAAAATTGTCTAGTAATTTACCATGAATAATGGCAAAATTAACCATTGACTCTGTTGCTTTGCAGTTGTAAACTGTCATCATTAGTAGCCTCCTTTCTCTTTTCTGCTATGGTATAGATAATAGCACTGGTGACTACAATTGTATTGACTTTGTTCACATTTTTTTCGGTCAAAGTTTTTTGGCTATTTCTCAGGCTTTTAAACACTAAAAAACTTTGACTTTGCTTTTTGCTTGATGTAGCCAATAAATTATACTTTTTATTTTTGCCAAAGTACAATTTATTGTAAAAATGACATTTTGAACGAATATGAAGGGTGGTTTTTGACATGAGGAATCGAGTAGCTGATACTGAACGACTTATAAAAGTTATAATTTATGTGCGCAAAAATGCAGGATTGTCACAAATGGATTTGGCAAAAGCACTTGGAAAGAGCGTAGGAACAATAAAAAACTGGGAGAATGGTCTTGGTGCGCCAGACTTTCCAGCGCTGCTAGAATGGTTTAACAGATGTGGTGTCGATGCAGAAAAATGTCTTATGGCTATCTATGACCCTAATAAGTATGAACGTATTTATCACCCTAAAAAAGATAGTGAGACACTGTCTGCTCTGCAGGAATACTTAAAGCACGAAGACGCTGAGTATCTGAAACGTCTGTATTACAATGTCTTTTGTGATACTGGGTCTGATTGGCACGCACAACTTGATATGCTTACGGCATTAAACAAATTGCCGCTTGCTGACCGTATAACGTCAGCTCAAGCATATCTCGACAATTTTCTGATTCGGCAGGCACGCGGTGAGGTTAAAGATGCTTTTATAGAGCCTGACTTGAAACATTTAGAAGAATCAATACAGCAAGCAAAGCAATCTGTTTGCGAGAGAAAAGATTCTTATCTTAATAATTTGAAATGATAGGGTGTTCCCTATCATTTCAGTTGGAATAGTAATAAATTGCAACAGCTTTTTTCCATCCATTTCCACTATCAGATGTCTGAACATAGATATCGCCTTTTCTTCCATTGCTAATCGGCTCTGCTGTTCCAAACGATATAGATGTCTCGTCTAATATGCGATATTCTTTTTCGCTGCTGTCGTACAACATCAGTGATCCATCCTTTCTGTTTAAGCCAATCCATCCTAGCGTTGTTCCACTTCCACTAAATTTTATGTATGATGCATTTCCAACTCCATTAAGGTCTAACGCAGTAGTTATTCCTGCGGTTATTCGTAACGATTTTTCAAAAACTTCCAACCTAGCGCTAAAATCAGTATTATCTGCGTTCCACTCATGGAAATCCAAATATTTTCCAATCTCCATCACGCCAGTCTGGTCAATCCATGGAATTGCGTTCGAAATATTCTTTGAGACATCAACTATTTCCATTCCGCTCAATTTTTTTGAGTTTCGGGAATTCTCAACTGTCGTTATTAAATTTTCAAAGTTTCCAACATGCAATATTGCGTTATTGGTTGAGCCGTCGTTGATGTATACATCTTTTTCGCTATTTGACACGCCAGGGAATAACACTATATCATTCGCTGATGTAAGACTTAAGTGTTGTGAACCAGTTAAACGTAAATAGCCTTTTGTTGTTATAGCCATATCTTCATCACCAATGCTTATCATTGCTTTTTGCAGATATAGTTCACCAGATTTCATTCTTGTACCGATCATAACACTTTCTGACGTTGCACTAATTATAAATTCCTCCGTATCTGACGTTGGACTAATTACCTTAAAGGTCTTATTAAAAAATGCATCTAGTCCAGTAATAGTGCCTGTGGTGATACTGGCAGCATCTAAATTGATGATAGAGACCTCTGAGGCATCTATAACGCCTGCTGTTATTTTATCAGCAGACATATCCTTAATTTTCGCATTGGTAATTTGCGCATCACCAATCATTGCGCTTGTTATCCAACCCTGTTGGATATTTGCTTTATCAAGTCTGGCAAATAATATATTTGCATCATTTACCGTGATTGAGCTTGCCTGCAAGTTGGTGATCTTTGCATCTACAGCGTTTAACTGATTGAATGTGGCTTTTTTTGCCGTAATTTCTTGAAGGCTAAGAATATCATCTTTAACTCGTTGCAACGCTATTTCAGATGGACTTTTCACCTCTTTTTCTTCAAAACCATACGATGCCACTTCTGACAGCAAACCACCATCAAATGTAATGGTGTGCTGCATCACTGGAACATCTATAAGATTATTTTTGGCATCAACTATTGTAACAACATCACCTACGTCAAGCCTTGGATCTCCCATAAATGAAAATGACACTGGATAATAGCTCATATCCTTTATTTTTTTAAGGATTTTATTGAGCCATTCCTGTGTCATTACTGGATTGCTTAAATTTGTATTTATATTTGTTCCTGACTCATAATGATTATTCTCTGTATCACAGCTGATGCCTGAGATTTGGCACATCGTTTCTGATTGTAGCAGATCATCAAAATATCTATTGGTCTTAATCAGATACGTGTGTGATTCTTTTAAAAATTCAATTGTATTATAAATGAACGATAGGTTCTGGTCTTTTAAATAGCTGCCTGCTGTATCACCTATTTTCCCCGAATGGTCAGTTGTTAACGCTTCGTACCATCTAAACGTTACTTTTCCGTTTCTATCGCATGTAGCAAATGTACCATGGAGTTGTGCGATGTATCCAACCACCTGTTGCATCGTAAAACCGTCAAACGGCTCTTTGTATGTTTTCTCTCCCGACTGGTCGTTAACCGTCAATATTTTGTCAATCATCAAGCTATCAGATAATTTGCTTGTGTCAAACTCAACACCTGTCTGTTCACTTATATCAGTCAAAAATTCTTTGCTTTCTACTGGATACTTCACAATTTTACTTTTATATGCTTTAGCTAACTTTGACTCTAGCCTGTCATATGCTGTAAAAGTAAGCAGATTTCGGTCTTTTTTTTGCTCTTTTATTGTAAAATACCCCATTGGTATCCATTCTATAGTGCTATCAGCTGTTGCTCCGATTTCAAATCTTACTTCCGTACCTTTTACAAATTCTTGCGACTTTGTAAACATGGACACTTCTATTTTAGAAGCTGTAGCTCCACCCACATAAAAATAGCTATCAGGGGTTGAAAAATTTGTTTGCACTATCTCTTGGATTCCATCTGATATTCCGTTTAGCCTTGCGTAGAACGTTCTTCCACTGCCTGATATAACTTTATCTAATGCTTCTGATACCTGATACATGACGATTTCCTTTCTCTAGCACGGTATACTCCGTGCTAGATATTTGCTTTATTTTTTTATTCTCCGAGGATGTATCTTTTTTCTTCTTCTGTGAGAATCTTCATCCCTTTAATCTTTTCTGCCGACACTTTTCCTTTTCCGTTGTTGTAAAGCCTTTTTAAACTTTCTACCAAACTTCTCATGCCAGTACTCCTTCCTCGATCAGTTGCAAGGTGTATGCATCTATCATTTCTGTTGCATATCTTGTCATTTCTTCGCTTGGCTCTGTATCGCCTTCATAATCAAGATATTGCTCTGGGGCTTGAATGATCTCCTCTTGTGTCAACTTAAATGTCCTGAATATATTGCCATTATACTCGTACATTGTCTCACTGCCGTTTTCTGGACCATCAATCGTAATCTTCTGCTCATCTGTACAAATGACTACATCCATTCCTTTTTCAAGCGGATAGAATGCTGCACTTAACTGTGGCAGCGTAAATCTCATCTTTTCCATAATTGTTTAATCTCCTCTCATGAGTGGATACAATTTCTTTACATCTCTTTATATCTTCCGAGACATGATACTTTTGTTGAAAACGTTGTGTGTTTGAATGTTTAATAGCTCCATAACGTCCGATATAGCTTTTAGCCAATGACAGCGGCACTTCTTTCTTTTGGTGGACTCTTTTTCTTACCTTCTTTGCAGTCCTTCTAAATCTCAAAAAATTTGATGAGCGTACAGTAAGACTTCTTCTTGATATTTTTCTTCCTAAAATATCAATGTATGTAACACTCAGATCAATGAATTTTGATGTTTCCTTAATTTCTAGCCCTAAAAAATCTGAAACATAACTCGAAAATCTTTTTACCGCCATCTTTAAATTCTTCAAGCTTTTCGAAACGATTAGTATATCGTCCATTTGAAACAAAGCATGAGATACAAGATTGACACGATTAGCAGCTCCATTCCTATGTTTTCTTAATTTGCATACCTGCTCATTAACATAATGGCATGCATATGACATGTAGTAATTCGCAAGATATTGGCTAAGGTATGAACCGATTGATAATCCACCCTCAAATGAATCAATTAAGAAGAAAACGAGATGTATAACATCGTCGTTATCTACATCTCGCCTTAGTAGTTCTTTTAATTTACCTTTAGGTATGGTTTCATAATAATGCCTGATATCTGCTTGCCATCCCCATCTTATATCATGGTTGTCTACCCATTTCTTAATCGCTTTTGCGCCAAATTCGCATCCCTTGTTCTTTAATGCTCCACATTGGTAAAAGTCTATTTTCTTTCGGAATAATTCTTCCATTGCATATACAGCTATATAGTCGTATATCTGTTGCTTTACATCTTGTATTCCTATCTTTCTAACCTTTCCGTTACACTTATCAACTTGGTATCTGTAACGAATTAGCTTTACAATATATTTCTTTTCGATAATTTCTTGTTGTATACCGTCTATAACAGTATTGATCAATCCTTCCATCATGAAGTGTTCTTTGCAGATCTTTTTTATGATTTCACATGGCAACTTTGAGTACTCTGAGAACATTCTTATAGTGTCCCCTCGGTTCATCTTTCCACTTATGCAATCTCTTACTGCTCGTTCAACCAATATTCTGTTAGTTATATCTATTCTTTTACAACAACGTTTCAAGTATTTTTTTATCCTTTTTTTGTAAATATCGTTTAAATTCCGAGGGACGTTCGGATGTCTACTAGCCCCAACCTATGTCTTTCACATAAGTTATCGGAATGTCCGTCGGCATTCCGATTCCCTTTTTGTTGCCTATTTAAGTGTTGCTTACACAACAACGGAATTACATCCGCGAAATGCCACACTAAGTACCAACGTACTATTTTGTCCCGTCAGACATATAAAAGCAGAGAGCGTAGTTCCAGTTCGCATTCGTCACGTCGTTCCTGAGATTCGCGTAGGAGAATCCGGCATTCGACCTGTTCCTGAGATTGCCGCGCCCGTGTGTGACAAATCCTATTTTAAAATTATTTCTGTATACTATTTAGAGGGGCAGCCCCCTCTTTTGCTTACGCAAAATTCACCCCTAAAAGGTTCGGAATTAAACGCAGAGAGCGAAGTCCCAGAACGCATTCGTCACGCCGCTCCAGAGAGACGCGAAGGAGAATCCGGCAACCGACCCGCTCCTGAGATTGCCGCGCCTTAGCGCTTCGCGCCAACCTGTTCCATCACCACCATTATATTGTCTGTCGCCAACACCGACCGAATCTCCTGAACCCTTGCTCTTGAACCATATAACACCTGTAGACAAGTCTATATCAATGTCGCCAATCCAAAAATCATCAGTTGTTTCAAGATCTACAGTTGCGATTTTTGTCCAGTTCGTGGCAGTGCTTGACCATGCAGCAGTTCCTCTAACGTAGTAGTCAACTGTTGTTGCTGTAGTCTTGTTCCACAACTCGTTCATTGAGATATAATATACACCAACCATATCTTCAATACCGCCAAGTTTAAATGCATGTTTGCCATCGTTCTTGACATATCCATCCACTCCAAGCACTTTGTCAGTTTGCCCTGCATGCAATGGCATTGATGATATATATGTATCTTCTGTAATTGTCATATTTTGCTTGCCAACATATACTCTACTGTTATCTGTTCCAGATATTGCTTCGATAGCTGTTATTTTGACTTTATCTGCGATATTTCGCATGTATGCCTGTCCACGATCCAGATTGTCTGTGTGACCAGTTGCATCTCCGATGGATACTGTCGTGCCAACATAAAAGCTATTTGCCTGCGCTGTTGGAATTACAACATAGTTAACATTTTCCCCAGTTTGTACAACTTTAGTCTGTATATTAAATCCAGTGCATCCTTGAAAGACTTTCTGACTATTTTTTGTTGCATACTTCATCCATAGCATACACAGCAGATATGCCGTTCGCTCTGATCCAGAGCCATGATATCCTGTTCCTTTCTTCTGCAGCTCAGTATTTCCAGACTGGGCTGAAACAAAGTTATAAATTGCATTTCCAGATGATGAATATAAAATTCCATCAATTTGTCCTGCATAGTATTTTGTCAAAATACCATAACCAAGTTCTTTGCTGCACCATGGTGTAACTGTTGTACACTCCAATTCAGGATGTGGCTTCGTTGCAAAATGCACAATGTAATATGTGTCAAATTTCTGAATGCCCCAATAAGTTAAGGGAACCATAACTCCAACATCTACTTTTCCAATGTCAGAATATCCGTTACCGCCTTTAATTGCCACTGGAGTTTTGTTCTCCTGCTCGTCAATTGTAAAATTGCAATCAATTGTCTGAAAGGCACTATGATTTGCAAAATCATCCTGCCCCTTTACAGTTTCCGTCGAAGGCACAGCTGTTAATCCAACCGATGCATTCAACTTTTCACCGTTTGGGCTGGTACTCGTCTCATAGTAATAAAACTTTGTTGAGAAAACCTCGTCTGTTGCTGTTTGTTCCCAGAAATTCTTCCAATCAAATTTCGAAACATCTGTTACTAGTGTTTTTACTGTTTTTAAAAGATTTAAAATTTCTTGTGATGTTGACTCCATTGCCACATCTACTGCCACTGCTGCCATTTTTTATCCTCACTTTCCATCGTCATACATTACTCTCAGTCCACCACTTTCATTTATACTCAAAGTGATTCCCTGACCATTTGCTTTCTTTGCAAGTTCCTTTGTTAAATCCGCTATATTAGTTTCTTGAGTTTTTGATGCAGCCTTTAATTTTTCCACATCTTCCCATTTTGCAAGATATATTATTTTGTTAGCCATACACCTTCCTCCTCTACTTTTATCCTTGCAGCCAAGCACCCTTTGGCTGAGTCGAAGAAAAATTCTATGCCGGTACCACCAGCCTTTGTTTTTAGCGCTGCGTCCTGCTCTGTATTCTTCTTTTCAACCTTTGCGAATCTATCTCCAACTGCTTTTGCATCGGCTGGCACGTCTGCTTGTGACAATGTGGTATCTGTAGCATCTCTAAAGGATTCTTTTACATTTGATCCATCAACCTGCATTACGCCTTCTGCGCTGTCATACACAAGGAAGGTATCTGTGGATTTTACAGCCGTTTTTTTCTTGTATTCCGTCCATAATCCCATAATGATCACCTAGCCTTGTTCATCAAATTTAATGGCTGCGCACTGTTTTTCTGTGTCATAGTACAAAGTTATTCCTTTTCCTGTTACCTTTTTGCCTAATCCATCCCCGACTGCTTTTGCATCTGCAAAGGCATCAGGAACAGTGAGCGTTTTGTCAGTTTCCAACGGATGAGTCTTATGATACTTTTCAACAGCCGCATCAATTTGATCTTCCGTTACAGTTGCGTTCTGAACCTTGCGATTTAAAATGCCAATGACGTCTTCTGGTTTCATCTTTTACTCCTTAAATCTTGTTCCATGCTGCTGTTGACTCTTCGAATTTGTAGTAATCGCCAGTATCACTTGCCAGGAAAGAACTGCCTGTCGCAACATACGTAGGAAGCTTGCCTACATCTTTTGCGAGTCCCTCATAACTGCGTATATTCCCTTGTGCGGACGTACACACTAATGTACCCATATCTGGCACATCTTGACCAGGTTTATAAAATTGTCCATCTTGTTTCACCATATAATCATATGTCATGCTTTTTCCACCTCACTTTTCTCTAGCATCATGCTAATTGCTTCAAATTCAAGCTCTGATGCTTCTATATTCTCGATCAAGCTAATTGGAATCTTGTAAACATCTACGTCAACTTCAATTCCATCCAGTAATTCACCTAACTCTGATTCTAGGTTTTGCTCCATTCCCTTTTTGGGCACAATGTCGCCATTTTTCTTTTTATCGCAGTACTTTTCAATCAATTCATTTCTTGATTCTTGAAAAGGAATCGCAGCTTTATCCAACATTTCAATATTGTGGTTGATTGCATAAATTGCCTTAATTGGTTTCCTTACACCATTGTTTTTAAACGATAAAAGTCCATTGATTGTCTTTACCAGTGTTCTATTTGACATCTTCATTTTAGCACCTCATTTTTCGATAAAATTTGCAGCAGCACCAACATATCTAGGCAATCCATCAACATAAGAATAGACTGGATATGTCACTGTTCCAGCGTAAAAGTTTTTTTCGCAGTTTTGTCCTGTTTTGGGATTTCTGTACTCAATAGGAAAAAAGGCAGAATTAACTGCTGCCGAGAAGCCTACCGCTTCTTTATCGTCCATTGGTGCTAATGTAACAATCAATTTTGCCTTTCTTGCAACAACGTCTCCCTCCATTTCGCCTGATGCAACTCTTCCTGTGTTTTTACTCCAAATGATATTGTCATCAATTGTAATTGATTTTAACTTTAGCTTTAGACCACTTATAGTAATGGTCTTTGTCGGTTCTGCCATTTTTCACCTCCTCCTTTATGTTAAAAACTGAGCTTTTCCAGTCTGCATAACACGCGAATTATTCTCGCTCTTTACTACTTCAAAGATGCGCCTTGCATCTCCTTGGAGCGTTACGTTGACGGTTACATTTCCATTACCACCCATTTGTGACATTGCAGCTTGCATTCCGCTTGCTACTGCACTTTGCATCACACTTGCAAGTTGTGATTCATTGAGTACTTCTGTGCGTCCGCCTACATGTCCAACAAGTTCTGGTCCTGCTTCGCCTGCAATAAACATCGAACCTGCATTTACAGTACCACCTGCATATCGTGGAATGGCGCTAAAGCTTGACATGAAGTCTTTTGTAATAACTCCTCCACTGCTAAACTGCGGTATATCGTGCCATCTTCCACCATAAAAAGCTCCACCTTCTGCTTTCTGTGTGAAAATGTTTGCGATGCTTGAAACTATTCCGTGAATACCTTTTAAAATAAGTGATGAACCGGGTTGCTTTTCTACCTGATTAACATAGCCTGTTAAACCGCTGAACCATCGGTTATTTTCCGGAACTCTATTCTGGAAATCTGTCATCCAACCTGTTAAACCGCTGAACCATCGGTTATTTTCCGGAACTCTATTCTGGAAATCTGTCATCCAACCTGTTAAACCGCTGAACCATCGGTTATTTTCCGGAACTCTATTCTGGAAATCTGTCATCCAACCTGTTAATCCGCTGAACCATCGGTTATTTTCCGGAACTCTATTCTGGAAATCTGTCATCCAACCTGTTAATCCGCTGAACCATCGGTTATTTTCCGGAACTCTATTCTGGAAATCTGTCATCCAACCTGTCAGTCCGCTAAACCATCGGTTATTTTCTGGAACCCTATTCTGGAAATCTGTCATCCAGCCTGTCAATCCGCTGAACCATCGGTTATTTTCCGGAACCCTATTCTGGAAATCAGTCATCCAACCTGTTAATCCGCTGAACCATCGGTTATTTTCTGGAACCCTATTCTGGAAGTCGGTCATCCAACCTGTCAGTCCGCTAAACCATCGGTTATTTTCTGGAACCCTATTCTGGAAGTCGGTCATCCAACCTGTCAGTCCGCTAAACCAACGATTGTTCTCTGGAACTCTATTCTGGAAATCAGTCATCCAACCTGTTAATCCGCTGATCACTCTATCGGCAATTGAATCTTGTTTGCTTGTCAAATTTGCTACCAAATCAAGTTTTTTTGCATAGTCTGGAAGTGCATTTTTAGCACTCACAACATTTGCTGATGCACCTTGGATTGTCTTGTCTTTTTGGGTAAGCTCACTGGTATCAAGTGATCCTGCCTTTAAATTCACTTTAAATTCCTTATCGAACATGTCGGTTAAGGTATTGCTGATTCCTAACGTAAAATCATCACGTTTAAGTGTTTCTGTTACATCATCTAACGTATTTTTCAATTCATCTTTTAAAGATTTCCAAACACCTGTGAATTTTATTTTTCCAAGGTTGGTGCCAAATGATTCTGTCTTTATGCTTGCTGTATCAATCTCGGCTGAGTATCTGGTTGAAGCTTCGCTCATTTTGTCAAGCTCTGTTTCTGACTTGTTCAAAGTGGTTGTTAACCTATCCACGTTTAGCATTTTCTCTTGCAGACTGTTGCTTGTTAAGCCTATCGCATGAGCTAAAATTGCTTCTGATCCTTGCAAGCTATCGACATCGTATTTTCCTTCGCGCATTTTTTTGAATAGGCTATCCATGGTTTTGGTCATTTCTGCCATCGTGCCATTTCCACCCATTAGTTTATTCCACTCTGAGAACACGCTGTCTTTATTTGTTATTACACTGCTTACAAGTTCATCTACCGCGCCATTAAGAGCAATAGCTGAATCAGCCATAACTTTAGCTGCATCTGACATTGCAGTTTTAAAACCTTCTGCAATAGCTGCATTCTTTTGGCTTGCAATTAACGCCTTTAAAGCCTGATCTGTGCCTTCATAAGCCGTTCCTACTTCACCTATTAGCTTTGCAGCTTGCGGTGCATACTCTACAATTTGATCATAATAGGTCTTAAACAACGACATGTCCGTCTCAGATAGGCTTCCGTTCTTTTTTAACTTTTCATTTAGTTCAAGGAACTTATCAACAATTATGGAAACATTTTCAAATTTCTCAATTTCTTCCTGTTCCATTGCGGGCCATTCGATTTTAAGCTTTGAAAGTGCTTTGTTCAGATTGTCTGCGATGGCTGTATACTTTGTGTCAGGTCCACCAAAAACAGCAGCCCATGCGGTTTCAAACAATCCAAAAAATGTGTTGGCAACTACATTTGCTGAGGTCTTTAAAATACCCATCCAGTTTATCCCTTTGATAAAATTGTTGATGTCAATTCCTAGACTGCGCCAATTAAATGTTGCTGCAAACTCGTTAATTGCGGATAGTGCACCTTTAAACGCTTGACCCAGTGCTTTTCCTGCTTGGCTAAAATCAGTCTTAGCCAAAAAAGTATTTGCGGAATTTGCCAGTTCTGAGCCTATTCTTTTCCAATCAACCGTTACTGAGAAAGTCAGCAATGATGAAGTTGCTGTATTTATTCCATCGGATAGCATTGTGCCGATTGCTTGCCAATCTACCTTGTAAAATACGCTGTTGATTCCGTTTGAAAAATTTCTGGATATTGAATTAAAATCAATTCCTTCTATTCCTGTTGTTAGCGCAGATGTGATTCCGTTGATTCCAGTTGCAATAGTTTGTCCAGTTTTTGTGTAGTCTCTATCTGCAAAAATGCTATTGATTGTACTTGCAAGCGCATTACCTGCTTCCTGCCACCCTGTAGTGCCGCTAAAATTGATTTTAGACATATCTACTACAAATCCATCAAGGAAGCTCCACAAAGCCTTGTATTTGGCATTCAGAGTCTTTCCAAGACCATTCCAATCAATAGTAGCTATCGCACTTCTAAGTCCACCTGACATAAATTCACCAAGTGATGCCCAGTGAGTTGTGTCAATAAAGGTATTGATTGCACCTACAGCTGTGTTGACTGCTTCTCCAAGTGTTCTTCCGACGCTCTTATCAAGGCCTTCCGTCTCAAAGAAACCGTTTATGAACGTTCCTGTGACTTTGGCAATTTTGTTTGCCTGCTCCTTGATTGGCTCCCAGTCAATGGAATCAAGTGCATCACGGAGTTTCGTTCCAACTATTTTACCGATGTCGGTAAAATCGGCTTTCGCCCAAGCGTCCTTTACAAGGTCCGCAAAGTTCGATACTGCTCCTGGTATATCCTTTTTTGTAAAAAGTATAGGATCTTCCGTTCCTGAGCCGTTTCCAGAACCACTTCCACTTCCTGAACCGCTGTTAGCTGCGTTATCGAGATCTTCCGAAAATTTTTCGATTTCATCAAATCCCATTAACTCACGCTTTAGCTCATCGGTCTTGTCTTTTAACTTATCAGTTGCGTCACTTGCTGCATCGCCTGCAGATGCTGTGCCATTTAAACTGTCGCGATAGTCTTTGATGTTTTTTACAGCTACCGTGTATGATGTTTGCCCTGTTATTGATGCTATGAAAGCACCTACAGCATTGATTCCTGCAACTGCATAATCAACAATTTGGTCGATAATTGGTCCAACGATATTTAATATTGGTTCAAATGCCGCAGCTACGCTATTTCCAACATACGACATGTCAGATGTTAATAGCGACAAACTTTTGTTCGCTCTGTCACTGAACACAACAAGGTTGTTTATTCCATCCTTGATTCCTGATCGTAGTTTGTTAAACAGCACATACAAAGATCTGATTCCAAAACCGTAGCGCAACACAGTTGTGATTCCATGCTTTAATTTCTTGTTAAAGTCTCCGAGACTGGCTGAGGACTGGCTGAACGGACTCTTTAACCCAGATAATGCGTTTTTGCTTGAACCAAAATTCAAAAACTCCCATGACAATTTTGCAAAGTTTTTTGTGAACGACAATATCTGCTTGTTTACTTTCGCTGCAAAAGATCCTATTTTGCCAATTGCACCTGCAACAGATATCGCTTTTCCCACAAATCCACCCATAATGCCTGCCAAATCACTTATATCTGATTTTAACTGGGATAGGCTAAGTGGCAATTTTTGCATGTTTCGGTTCAATCTGTTGATATACTCTGGCATGTCTCTAAATATTGGTGGTTCTTGCGCAGCAGCAGCCAAGGCATCTTTAAATGTCTCTTCTGTTCTGATTACTTTTGATACATCTTCATTGTATTGTCTTAATTGATTTGAAGCGTTGCTTGTTTCCCTCGCAGTTTGACTCATTGTATTTGACAAGCCGTTGCCACGAAGTTCTTCTGGAAAACTGCTTGGTGGATACTCTTGCCATTCACTTTTTGGCTGTCTAAGCGTTATACCTTTTTGAGCTGCAATAGTTGATAAATCATTCGCATAAGCTATCGCTTGCGACAAGTCATCAACCATCTGTGATACACCATCAGTATCAAGAGTTCTCAATGCTTCTTGCATATTTTCCTTTAAGTGCACTATCTCTTTTGAAATTCCCACAAATTCAGTTTGAAGTTCTTCAACACTCTTGGGAACGTAAAATCCACCTAAAAATTTTTGACTTTCTTCCCTTGCTTGCTGTATCAGTTTTTCATAATCTTCTAACCACGGCACGCTCTCTGGTGCAACAGCTTTATTTGCTGCATTTTGAATGATGGTCTTTTCTGTATCTGATAGTCCAGTATACTTTTTTCCGATTATTGTTTTTAAACTTTCTCTATTCAGCTTTGCAATTCCAGAGAAATCAATATTTTTCAAAGAAGCCAGTTCACCCAAGCCAAGTTCTTTAAGCCCCTTGAATGCTCCTGCCAGGCCTTTTCCATCTCCTACAGCACTTGTAACAGATTCGATGGTTGACCTTAAATTGATAAGGTCTTTCATCTCACTATTCACAACATCGGTTACAGTCTGTTGCTCTTTTTCAAACGCTCTGGTCTTCTGCCCGATGGCGCTTGTAACTTCTTTTACGCTTTCTGTTTCGTTGTTTTCTGATAGTTTTTTGCCACCATAAACATCGTTTTCAGTGAGTCCATACTTCTCGCTAAGGTTAGGTATGTCTTTTGCAGCAAACTTTGACAGTTCGGATTCAATTTCCTGTACTGGAATCAAGCCATTTTTAATAACATCCTGTGATGTCATCACAGCTTCCTTACGTATATCTCTTAAACGCTCTACTACATCCCTAAATAGATCTGTTGCGTTTTTTGTGGTATCAAAAGTGGTATTTATTGATTTGTTCATATCATCTATGAACGCTACAAAATCTGTGCCACTATTTGTTGTAGAAAAATTCTTTCCAAGTACACTTCGCAGATTTGCAAATTCTCTATCTGTACTTAAATCGTTCTTTACGCCAATCGGAATTTTTATGTTTTGAGCTTTTTTGATATAGTTATCAAAGGCCTTTTCAACACCGTCTAGCTGTCTGATTTCCTTAACGTTCTGTGCGATGGTATTTTTTACGTTTTCCATCGCACTTTCCACGTTCTCCATGGCTCTTTTCCATGTGTCCTCGGAAAAGATTGAACCCTTCTTTTCGTTAAGTTGCAAGTTGTTAAGCTTAATAGATGCTTCTGCAAGTTCTCTTACAGATTTTTCAACCGCTGCAATTCCTGCCTTATTGGTTATTCCTGTCAACTTCGTCAGTCTTTGCGTTAACCCGTTTACAGACGTTGAATAATGATCAATTCCGCTTTTGTTGTCGCTCAATCCAGTTAGGGATTGTTTCAATGCTTCAATATCGGATATAGCCTCTTTGATATTTGTTTTAGCCTCAATCCGTATTGAATCAATATTTACCTCGCTCATTTTATCCCTCCTCCCTAGATTGGACTCTCTGGCAATCCTTGCTTTTCAAGTTGCCTGATTCTTTGTCTCATTTCGTACACTGCGATTTCTTCGTTAGATTCCACATTACCGTTTTCACTTTTCTTTGCCTCCTGTTGCAAGAAAGGCATATCTGGATATTCAAACGGTGGCGTATGCTTCCCTTTAAACCACTGACTATTGCCCAGCGTTGACAAAATAGACATTCTCACGTACTTTCCTAGCATGTGGTTTTGTATGTCGACTTGCTGTTGATGCAGCTTGTAAGCAAGCTCATATGGTTTTAACTCACACGGGCACATATTGCCTATTTGTTCAGTGGTGAAGCCATATTGTTGCGTAACGCACAGAAAATATGGAAGCAACTTTTCATCGTAATAATCAATTGGATCTATTACTCTGTTTTTTGCTCTTTCGCTTCTTTCTCCGCTTTCATCTGCAGAACTTCTTTCTTGAAAAAACCATTCTGCATCACCTCTTTTATCAGTTCTTCAAAAAGCTCCCTAATACTTGAATCTTCCTGATCGGTATACTCATCAATCAATTCGCATACCTTTGCTGTTGCCTCTTCCTTGCCTTTATTTGTGTTGTAATCGTATCCAAACTCGTCCTTATGTCTTTTTTGCAGCCCTACCAGTAAAAACTCCGGAAGCATATTAAGTATCATTTCAATCTCATCAACAAAATCATCACTGGACTGTTGAGCTTCATCATCACTGGACTGTTGAATTTCTTTAATCTTTTTTAAAATTCCGCTCTTTGTAGTTGCTTCGATTCCAAACTTAATTTCATAATTCATAAATTTCATAATTCATTCTCCTTTAAACAAAAAACGGGAAGCTCACGCTTCCCGAATATAGTTGTTACATTTCTTTCTTTGCCAGTGTAATTGATGTTGGATAACCATTCTCATCTTCTGTTACAGATACGGTATAACTATCCTCAATCCATCTTGGATTGGTTACTGTAGCAATTGTTGCTGTTCCTGTAAGGTGATCTTCTGTCGCTTCATCTGGTGCAAAAGACTCTGTTCCTATAAACGCTGCAATTCCTTCTGAGCCTTTTCCATCTGTTCCGTAGAGAATACAGATATCTAATTGCTTTCCCTCATTTTTAACAAGTTCGTCCTTATATTTTTTTTCAAAAGCACCTGGTACTTCCATTGACGCAGCTGCTCTTCTTCCCTGTTCCTGAGTCTCCATCAAGTCTTCCAAGGTTGATGTATCAACCATGTTAACACTGCCAATAGGTGATGGAATTGACTTTGCCCTAATCAAGAGCTTATATTCACCTGCCCAGTAATCGGCTGCGCCATCTTCCTTTGTTTTCTCTCTGTAAATAATCCTACTTTTTAAGCCTGTTGCCATTTTGTATTCCTCCTACTAAAAAAGCCCCATCTTGCCGATGGAGCTTAAAAAATATCATTCCAATCAAATGTTCTTTCAAAACGTGCTACATAACGATATATTGGTGATTGATTGTCTGCGTATGGTGACATCTTTACATCGAACATAAGCTTTTTTAGACAGTCCATAATTTCTGCCATTATAGTTCTACAGTCTAGCTGTGATGTGTTGCTATACACTTCAATTTGGAATCCTGCCACTATAGTATTGATTCTTGTGCGTTCCAGATCGGAGTTTGCTTCGCTTCCACCCAACTCATGGACGTACACGCAGGGAAAATTACGCTGCGAATCATTGCTTATATTTGAGGTGGTGTACATTATTTGTGGATATCTTTTCTTTAGCTTGTTGTATGTCTTGCCTTTCACAAGGGATAATACCTTGCTCTCAAGGTCGATGACCCATTGATTCTGAGCCACTATCCAAACACCTCCCTTGCAATTCTTTCAATATCATGTCTCATTTGTGTTGAGGCATGATACATGAATGGTCTTGATGGCATACCTTCTGTGAAGTACCACTTTCCATCTCCGCCCAGATAATACCAGCCATATCTACCGTCTGCCGTTTTTCTAATTGTTTTTCCTTGCGCATAAATAGCCGGGAGCTTGCCCGGATATGGAGTAGTAGCGCCTATAATTCCTGTTCCCATTTCTACATAGATAGCATGTTCTGAATCAGCTTCTACCGCAAAGATAACTCGCTCTGCGTTGCTCTCTATCTCGGTTGAGTGAATGCTATTTACAAGTTCACCAGTAAATACTGCATCCATCGTCAAGACTTCTTCTGTTGCTTTTTTAACTCCGTAATCAGTAAGCTTCTTCATGAAAAGCTCTACTCGCGTTTGGAACGTTTTCTGGTAACGTTCCAACATCCTTATGGCTTCATCTACTCCGCTCACCTTTATTTCCAAAGCCTTTGCCATTAGGTTTTTTCCTCGCTTTGCTGCAATACCTGCAGATAGTAAGACATTTCATTCAGTGCTTCATTCATGATTCCACTAACTTGATAGTCAGCGGAATTTTCATCTGGTGATCCGTTTGGTTTCGTTTTGATTTCTGAGTGTAGCCAGATTCTTGCTCCGAACGGCAAGCTAAGTTTGTTTCCGCTAGAGTCTTTTGCATGTTTAGCTAAGATGAGCGTAGCATAATTGTTTGTACTATCACTGCCCCATGCTCGCATGATAGCGTTTTTTAGTTGCGATGTGATTGTTCCCCAAAACTTCACAGGATTGCTATAAAGCACTTCCATTTCACCGCTTTCTTTCGGGATTTTTTTGCCTTCGTCATCGGTATAAAAATATACCTCCCCATCAGCTCCAACGTAACTCTCATACTGAATGTCGCCGTTTTCATCTCTCAGATATCCAGGTGCTTTCCCGACTTGGTACGAATACCACATCTGTTGGCGATTTCTTCTACTTGTCCGTGCCATCTTTTAGCTGCTTGTATACCTGATTGACACCAGTGCTAGACAAACCTGATACAATGCCAACAGCAATTGCATTCAGAATATCCTGCGCTGGGAAGTCTGGTATGACATACATTCCTAAGGCTCCCAGAATACCGCCAAAAGCACCCACAATGACCGGAATGTAATTATCCTTGACTGCTGGAATTGTCTTGGCTGCAAGCCCGATTAAATAGCAAATAACTACAATTGCAATCACGGTAGTCATGCTCGATATATCCATTCTATTTACCTCCTCCACTCTTGATGTGCAACTCTTTGATCTCTTCATACATCTTTTTAACCATGCCGTTTCCGCCTAAATCATGATAGGCTTCATACATTTCCTCGAAGTTCTGATAAGCATAGGATGGTATCTCCCCTAGCCGCATGTATTTTGTGTGATACTCGATCAGTTGCACACGCAATAACAGCATGGTTCCTCTCTCATTCGCGTTCTTGTCTTTCTTCTGTTGCTGCAGAAGCCAAACAATGTATCCTAAAGCAATCGGAAGGATGATTGTGTATGTTTGTAATAAAAATTCTTGCATTTTTTATATCTCCTGCTTGTATTTTGCATATTGCCCACCGCCGCTTTAATATGCACCCTGCCAATGTATTCACAAGCATTGCAAACACACTGGCGAACATCCTTCTTACTTAGACTGTTGCTAACGGTATTATTCCAGCGAACAACGTTTTTCTGTCTACCATTGTTCGCTGAATGGAATCTTCACTGTGCTGACTCTCACCCTCAAAGCCAATCGAGTTATAATCGTACAAAGCCAAATTACGAATCTGGCTATAGTACCTATCTAAATCTTGTGCAATCATTCCATCAGTGTATCCAAATGGATATCTTCTTTTGTCTCGAACCTCTCTAATTGCGCTTTTGATTTTTTGCTTGAGTAGCGATTCTGAAAAGCTGCCGCCTTCTTCATCATTTGAAAGCTCAACTTGCAAATCAAAAAAAAGCTCGTCTGCAAGGTTGTCCGTATAACTCATACTTTCTCACCTCCATCAAACAGCTTTTGGTTTCTTACCTCTTCGCTTTGGCTCATCATCAACTTGCAACTCTGGCATTTCAATTTTTTCTTCCATCGGGACGTCAATCTCTGGGGCATCGTTTTTTCCTTCCATTGGGACGTCTTCGCCAGCTGCATAGTAGATTCCGTTAAGCTTGATCATGTGATCAAATTTCATTACTTGACGTCAATTACAAATGTGCTGTCGATGCCCTCATATGACGGAAGCACAATCTGTGATACGCTGGTTGTTGTCTTAATAGGTGGCCCCTGCTCGGTTTTGGTCGCAATTGCAATGCGGTTGTCAAGCATAGCAACATCCACATTTTTATTCGACATCAATGTACGCTCTTCTGGTGTCACACCATAATATGTTGATCCCAGTGTTCCTGCACCGATTATGGTTACTTTGTTGTCCGGGTAGAACTTTTGAGTCTCTCCCTTGTAGTCAATGTACATCTTGTCATAAATGATAGGCGTCAGACCTGTCTTTCGTGTAAAAATCTCCTTAACGGTTGCTTCATCGGTAAAATCAACCGTCTTGCCAGAAGAAGTGATTAAAGCGTTCTTAATCTGCTCGTTTTCAACGAGATAGTCAAAGGTAGTGCTGTTCATCATCGCATAGCGTGGAAGCACTCCGATTGACCTTAAATATTTAGTACCCTGCTGAACGTCTTTTAACGGCTTCGCTGTGTCAGGATGGTCCCAAGTATCAGTGCCTTCAATTTTTAAATAGTGCTTTTGCTTATACGTTCCATCGCTATCGTAATCGTAGCCATGAACCATATTGTCACTCTCTGATTCCCCGGTTCCTATTGCAATAGATGGCTTTCCGTCCTTTGGCGCAAGTAGTGCCATTCGCATTACTTCGGCAGCGATTTCTGCACCGTCAATAAGCCTTGCAGCATCATTGTAAATTGATGATATAATATCCCCAATGAATGGGCTATTAGCGTCTTCTATCTCCATGAGTCGCATTAAATCTTCCTCTCGTACAGTCATGCTCTCACGGAAAAAGATCATCTCTGTAGACTCCTGCTTAAATCCCTCACGGACTCTGATCATCGGAATTGCATCAAAATTGCTTGGCTTTAAGATGGCATTTAAGCCTTTGTGTGTCTTAATCCATTTTAACGACAAACCCAACTTCTTTCTGTTTGGGAAAAAAGCCTTTCCGACAAAGCCCATGGCATTACTTGGATCTTGTGTACGTCTTGCGGCAACTGCCTGTGAATCATAAATATCTGTAATTAAAACTGCCATTGCTCCTCCTTTTTTACTCAACCACGATCATAGGCAGGATCTTAGCTAAGTCTGCATCATAAGTGATTCCTGCATTCTGTTCTGCTCTTGACTTGTTAATGTATGCTTTTTTGAGGATCGTTCCTTGTGGTCGATGCTCATACACATCAAAAAGTAAGATTCCAGCTCCGCCTGTCCATGGTGTTGCTGCGACTACTGTTCCTGTTCCGCTAATTACGCTTCCTGCTTTTACAACCTTCTCTCCGGTATCACTATCAGTAGTGCTGACATCTGTAAAATCAATAGTCATTGGCACTCCTTCGAACACCTCTCTGTTTAAGATCTCTGCACCGGATGGACGTATCTCGGTTGTTGCATATCTCATGTCTCCTCTTGCCATTTCTTACTTCCTTTCTTTACATGTATTGCTTCAAAACACTCTCATCAACCTCTGTTGAATACGTCGGTAGTGACTTCATAAGTTCAACAGCCTTGCTCTCGTGACTGTCTCCGTGGCCGGCATTGACTTCGCCGCGCTCTGCCAAAAACTCCTGCATCATCTTTGATTTGAGCGTTTTCATGTGCTGCCTCAAGATTTCGTTTTCCTTATCTCCATCTCCGTCAGCTCTTGCCTCGGCGTACTGTTGTGCTACTTCCTTGGACATTTCCAAAGTGTCCATGTATGTATTGGTAGATTTCATAATCGTCAGCTCGCGCTGCATTGCCTTGAACTGCTTGTCTCTCTCGGCTTCTGCTTCTTTCTTTGCTTCCGCTTCCTTCTCTTGAGCAGTCATCTTTTCTCTGAGCTGCTTTGTCTTGGCTGCATTCTCTGATGCCAATGCATCAGCTTTGTTTGTGAGCTTCGCGATCTGTGCGTTTGCCTGTGCAAGCTGCACTCTTAATACATCAGCATCAGTTTCCGGTTCGTGATCATCACCTGATCCCTTTGGCTCTTCATGAGTTTCAACCTCCGGTGTCGGCTCTGCAAAAAGCTGCAGGTTTAATTTTCTCTTGGTGGCATTGCGTTCAAATGTTTTGAAAATTGGCTGAGTCTTCATAGATTCATTCCTTTCTGCGTTTGTGCGGTTCTCTCCGCTTTGATTTGTGCGATTATTAAGCTCTTCTCTGAGCTGTTTTGCTCCTTAAAGTCCGTCTCCGACTTGTTTGCCCTAATTTTGTGCAAACAAAAAGCCCTTCAAACCTTCGTTTAAAGAGCCTGTTCTTTGCATAAATTAAGAGTACGTCACCCAACAGCGACAATTGATCACTTCCTCTGGGTTAGTAAAAGCAACTGCCATATCATGTGGATACCGCATAAGTGCTTTGCCTACTAAAAAGTAGTTGTTTATCGGTATTGTTGTTTGATCTTCCTTGTGGTGTGTTTCACGTTCTTTTCCATCTATAATTGTGTTCCATGTTTTGTATGTTTTATTTCTGGCCGCCTCTTTGAAGTCTTTATGGTTTAAAAAATCAAGGGCTGTGTTTTCGCTTACCAGACGTATTCGGTCTTCCGAGACATAATATTTTTCGTTCACATGGTCTGCCGTTACTTGTGCTGTGGATAAACAAAAATCTGATATATAAGCCTTTGTCTCGCTGTCAAGGTCGATATATCGTGCAATCCATTTCAGCAATTTTGCTTCAAATTGTTCTGCTGCTTTCTTAGTATCAACTCTACCTGTCTCTTTCATAATCAGGATGAGTAAAATTAAAAAACGCATATCATCTTCAATTTTGTCTGAAAATTCAACGCGCTCTTGTTTTTGCTTTTTTGTGATTCCCATTTCGCCAAAAAATCTATTGTATGGCATGGACCGTATCTTTTCGATTTCATCAAATCCAAATATCTGTGCCATATCATCACCTTATACTTTCCCAGTTATAGGGCTTGTTTCCAACTGATCTATTTGTCTATCAGTTGGTTCACTGTCTTCCGTTGCTGTGGTTCCGCTTGATGCAGCAGCCCTTTGCACTGCTTCTATCATTTCCTTGCTGTCGTTCCATGTAGCCTCGGTGTCTTCAAAACCGTCAATAAATTTAAGCGCATGTCTACCATGTACACCAGTCTTAATAAGGGTTGATAAAGCATTTGCTTTGACCGACATGTCATAGTTCTTCCTTCTTGAGAAGTGGAAATTGATATCTCCAACATGTACTCTTTTGATTGGGTCATCGTCTTTAAGCACATTTGATGGAGTTAATTGGAGTACTTTTATGATAAGCTTAAGCTCCTCTCTTTGAGCCTTGCTTATGATTTGTTCCTCACGCACAGCGTCAATCTCAGCTGCACTCCATCCACTAGACATATCCATTGCTGTTCCCGTGGAACCACCGCCTTCTGAATCTTGTTGTGTAGGCACTTTGCATTTTTGTAAAATTCTTCGCCAGCGTGTATCTATCGCTGTTAATGTTGCGTTCGTGTCAAATGCATTAGATAGTGCCTTGATTTGCGGTGTTTTTCCGTCTGGTGTTGTGCTAGTAAGTACCCATTGCCCTGACTTCACCTCTATAGGCTTCTTAGTTTTGGGGTCAACTGGGAAATCAACATCATTGCCCCACCATATCTCCTGAGTTTGCTGCGCTGTAAGGTTTGCAAAATCAGAGACTAGCGTGTTAAGTTCGATACAATCTGATATTTGCCTCTCGAAGCAGCCTGTTCTGTCAACGGATCTCTCGTATTCAACTATCGCTATTTTCTTGAGTGGATTTAATGATTTTTTAACAATTTTGCCTTTTGAGACTTCAAAGCGCATCTTAGGAGTAAAGCACGTAAAATATTGTTCACCATTGTCCGTTCTATATGTCACTCCCATCAGTTTCTTCTGTTTGGCATCATTGCTATATACGCAAAAAGCATATCTTGGGTCTAGCGTATATATATCCACAAGGGCTTCGTCATCTTCTTCAAAATCGGTTTTAACGTCAACAAGTCGGTATCCCACACCTACTTTCTCAACAAAATTGCCAAGCTCCTGATTCTTGTAACCAATGTCGCAAGCATTTGTAAGCATTTCGTTAAGTGCAGATATTCCTTCGTCGTCTGAGTCTGCTGGTGTTTTGTGTGCGTCTTTATCGGATCGCTGTATCAGCATTGCTGGTGTTCCCCAAAAATACGCCATTTTGAAATCAGTGATGTAGTTTGCGGCATTATCAGTTACTTTAATATTGATCTCAGGGCGAACAATTTTGGGTCTGTCCAGTGGTTGATCGCCGGCTTCAAAATCTATAAGATATTGCATCTCTAACCGATTAAATTTATGCTTCTCATATGCTTTTGATAATTCTTTGATTATGTTGTCGGCAGTGATTTCTTTTGCGTCCGTATATATCTTCTGACGTCCCTTTAGCATCCACATCCTGTTCGCCCTCCTTTCTTAATAGAATCTTTTGCCGCTGCTACTTTTGGCTTGTATCTTTTTTATAGGCTTAACTGACTGCACAATACCGTCCTGTGTAAGAATACAAGTCATTTGCTCACATTTCCTACATTGCACTTCGAAAGCGTTTGTCGCTTTCTTGTCATAGTGGAAAATAATCCTTCCACAATTGGGGCATGTAATTATCTGGCTACTCATAGCGTTTCAGCCGACGGCAGCATCGAGTCTTGCAATTTGTATACTTCGTCCTGGAAAGACTCGTAATCGGAATTGCATTCCTTCCGGTTCTGCTTGTATAACTCATGGTCGTTTATCCAGTTACTAAACTGGACTTCTTTGGGGTTGTTTGAATTGATTGATGCCTGAAACGCAAAAACTACTTGATCATTTACTGTGCTGCCTCCTGACAGTGATATACTCTTGCTTCTAATCGTTAACATAGTTATCTCCTTTTTGAGTAATAAAAAAGCGCCATACATATGTAAGGCGCAATTAACTTTATTTCATACTTTTCTATTGTTGAGAGTATCATAGTAATAGCATGTATTCAAGATGATATCTTGTGTCATTTAGTGATATTAAATGATAGGTTTTAATGTTATAGGTAACCATGAAATTCCAATTAAAATGTCATAGTTAATATTGAATTGTTTTTTTATCTACCTACCAATGCTTTCCTTGATTGATAGCTTGATTACTCTCTTGATTACTCTCTTGATTACTCTCTTGATTACGGGAGTTCTGAAGGCCGCATAAATGCTAGCTTTTTGATATGCATAGGTAACCAAGAAATTCCACATGAGTAACCAAGAAATTCCACATGAGTAACCAAGAAATTCCGCATTAGTAACCAAGAAATTCCGCATTAGTAACCAAGAAATTCCATAAAATATAAAAAGGTAACAATTTTATATTTACAATGGTAACTTATGGTGCTATAATAAACATAAAAGTAGAGAAAGAGAGGTTTTACACATGGCTAGAAAAAAGATTGGGCCAATAACCAGTTTAGGAAATGGAGACAAACTTACTGTTCAAAAAAGTTTACCACTGTTTTCCTTGTGGCGTTCCGAGCTATCGCTTGCAGAATTTAAAATACTCGATACATACCTATCGCGCATAGATAGTCACAAGCCAGACAGGAGAACAGTTGTTTTCGAGAAAGGCGAACTTGAAAAGATTCTAGGAGTAAAAAAAATCAACAATCAAGACCTCAAGGCAAGATTAAAGCATCTTATGGGAAATGTAATAGAAGTGCAAGATGATAGTGAAAAACAAGGTTTTAGATTGGTGACGTTATTTGAAGAAGCAACGGCAGAACAAGATGATTACGGTCTGTGGCAAGTAAAGCTAGAGTGTTCTCAAAAAGCAATGAAGTATTTTTTTAATATTGAAAACCTCGGATATCTTCGGTATAAGCTGCGCTGCATAACATTACTCACAAGCCGTTACACTTATATCATGTTTACGTATCTTGAGCAAAACCGTTTTCGAAAAAATTGGGAAGTGCAGCTTGACGAATTAAGGCAAATACTTGATTGTGATAAAGAGGAACTGTATAAAGAATACAAGTTCTTCAATCAAAAGATATTGAAACGTGTTCAGAAAGAAATGGATGAAAAAACTGAATGCCGGTATACATATGAACCCATTAAGAAAGGGCGAACGGTAGTTGGTATAAGATTTGAAGTCGAAACATTACCTATATTGGAAGTGCAAGTTCCAGAAGCGCCAGTGCCGAAGGAAGATACACTAGATCGTCCGTTCTGGGAAAGTGCATTGGATGAATGGAAACTATCACAGGCACAGCTAGAAGAGATACAGACGCTACTCGTAACAGTACCAGTTCATAAGCTGCCAAGTTGCCAAAAGGAAGATCTGGAAAAGGCTTACTACCAGTATATAGCACAGAAAGCTGCTGAAATTAAGCGAAGAAATGAGCAAAAGCCGATTCGTAGTCGATTTTTGTATTTGCGAAAGCTTATACAAGGAGATGTATCATCGAAAGCAAAACAATCATCGCAGGCAGCTGCTAAAGGTACTCAAGTATTCCAAAATTTCACAGAGCGTCAAGACAACAATTACTCGGAAAAAATCATGAATAAGTTAAAAAGTGATTTAAAGGAATTTCAGGAAAATCAAAGTTGCTGAAACATCAATAGCAGGAGAATTTTGCTTCCCCTGCTATTTTTTATTGGTCCAGATATTCACTCCCAAACTTTTTCTCAAATTCGTTTAATGCTTCTTTGTGGAGCTTAAAAACATGTCGTTGTGTAAAATGTAACTCATCTACTATTTCGCACCATTGTTGCTGTGCAACGTAACGTTTGAACAGTATATTATAATACTTGAACTCAAGCTGCTCCATTTGAGCAATGATTTTAGATTTTAAGTCCACAAAAGAATCAATCATTGAATCAATCTCGCGTTCCATATCTACCAACTTACAAATCGTAGATGCAGTCTTGTCTGTGGCATGTCCAGTTTGCACATTGACATCTTTTACACAACTTGGAACTGAACAAAGCATATTCTTTAACTGTGTTTTTTCATAGATCTTGTTTGATATTTTAAGATCAAGTACGCTAATTTGTGAAAGATACTGTTTTGTGTTCATAAAACCTCCAATCTTAATAGATGCTGTTAATGATTCTTGTTGGTCTTGGTTTTCTGCGCTGTATGCGTAATGCGAAGTTTGCAAATGTATCTGGTACATCATCAAGCTGCTTTTTTCCGGTTGCCGAGTATTGGGCCAAAAGTGACATCATAATTCCATATGGTTCACGTGGCTTGTACATTTCCATATCCTTAAAAACGATATTTTGCAGTATCCAATTCGAACATTGAAAAATTCGGGCTTCTTTGTTCGATTCAGTCATAGGATGGCTTATATTACAAATCCATCCTTTTTCTAAAACTCTTTTGGCAACTTCGTTGGCAACTCGGTCACCACCATTGTTTCCTTCAAATTCACAATCCATAACTTTGTTGTTGACTAAAATGTTAGCAGAATTTTCATACTGTGCCTCATAGTCTGTAGAATTACTGCATATGCAATCTATGCAATAATAGAGGTTGCCATATTTTAAAAATACTGGAAGAACAAAAAAATCAGTTCCACTAGACTTTGTATCACATTGCGCAGTAATCAATTCTGGAGTTCCCTTAGGAAGTTCTTTATAGCGTTGAATTTTTTCTCCAGGAAATAATAGTCCTTCTCTTTCAATTGGTTCTTGCATAAAAAGACACTTGTACGAGATTTCGTCCATTGTCAGCTCTTGATCTGCAAAGAACTCTTTCGTGAATCCACCGACTGCATAATTGAAATTGCTCTCACCAGTAATGGGATCAACTGCAGGTACAGATATAATTTTTGTGCGAGGGTCATCTTGATAAAGAATTATTACTCGACCAATTACGTCTTGGTTTGACCATCTAGTAGCCTGCATAATTTCTTTACATGATTTTCCATCACTATCTACAGTTTTGCGCTGCTTTGCATCTACAGAATAAAAACGCCATATTTTATCAAGATAGTTTTTATTTAACGCCTGTTCGCTGTTACCAATTAAGTCGTCTGATAGCAAGTATTTGTTTGCTCGCACCTTACCTGAACTGTTTGCACCAATTGATGTTGTTTGTAGCGATGGGAATGGTTTGTAGCTTCCCACGTTAAACTGTTGCATTAATGCATTTGTTGATGTAATTTTTAAACCTGGGAAGATTTCGTTCCACGCATATTCAATAGTATCGTCTATCATCTGATAAACACCATCATAATACATTCGTGTAATATCGCCAGAATGAGAGCAAAATAAACTATAATCTTCTGGGAACCACCCTATAATCGCTGAATGAAAGAATTTTAAAAGGGTGGTTTTTCCAGTACCAGGGGGCAGAGAAATACACAGTCTATCATAACGATCATCCAACATTCCTTGGTAAGCTTCGATAAGCTTAAATTTTTCAAACTGTTTAATTTTCGGCTTATAAAACATGTTCCTAGGATCACGTTTACGCTCCAAAAACAGTAAATAGTCATTGAATATTCTTGCTCTCGCACCATTCAGATAGGTCTGCCAATACAGTTTGTCCCACTCGTCACCCTCTACTTTTCTGTTACGATTGCAGTACCATCGGACATAGCTATTTACATGGTCGCCATACCCTCTGTACGCATCGAGGTTCTTAAAATCATGATTTGGTATAAACTCATTGGCATCAAGCAGAATCAGTCGTGCTCCGCCGCACAAAGTGCTGAGCTGGCTGTATGTAGGCTGCATGATGATCTGACGCTGTATATTCTCCACACGTTCTTTATGCTGTCTTAACTCTAACAAAAAAGAGGCTCCTCCTTTCCTAACATTTAAAGAAGAGCCTCCATTTTGGCTGTTACATAATCACCATTTTGATTATGCCGTTTTAATTATTTTCTTACTATGTCTTCTTTGTTTACCCAACCGTAGACGTTATCGCCTATGATGTGATACTGATGCTTGCCACTCTCACAAATACCTGTTACAGTTGCAACCTCTGGAACTGCAGTGATTGGCCTGTCGGACCATGCCGACATATACTGTTTATTGCCCGTGAATTGGACTTTATCGCCTAAGTTTATAACTTGTGCGTTGGTATTTGGAGAATAGCTGTAATAGCCACTTCCTGCCTTTGTAAAGGCATATCCGCATGAAGCGCCCGGCCATACAATCTTATACCAACCAGAAGCGGTGATTTCAAGGACTTCTACAGCTACAGAAGTCTTGATTGTATCAAGCTTCTTTGCAGATGTATCTGCTCCTGTGCGGATGTCCATAGGTGTGAGCGCAACTGCTGTTCCAATGCCCTTGCCACAAAGGCTTGTATTGCCTTCTGTGCTGTTCTGAGATGGTTGGCTACCAGATTGTCCAGCCTTTGCACCATTGTCAAGGACAACTACTGTGTGACCTTGTGTGCAGGTACAAAGAATATCTCCTCTCAATAGGTAATCTGAGGACTTGGTATGCTTTGCATCTGTCAAGATATCAAACAATTTTGTTTTGTCCAAAATTTTAACTTCAATTAGAGTTGAAAACCATTCAATCTCTCTTTGTGCCGCAAACGCAACGCATGTACGAACAAGGCTGCTGCAATCCGTATTTGCAGTAACATTTACCTTTGAGCAATCCCATCCATACTGCTTTGATTTGTCGTATAATTCCCATGATCCGTCCTGATTGTAACCAATCAAATTGTTGGCACACGCTGCTTCCATGCAGATTGCGAT
>ENA-OWRJ01001205-OWRJ01001205.1-human-gut-metagenome-genome-assembly--contig:-NODE-1205-length-28459-cov-3.671032_pt1 | contig 28459 bp, 20 predicted proteins | sample MGYA00248269_ERZ651897 | MGnify/ENA primary metagenome ERZ651897 (study PRJEB26924, sample SAMEA4378252) | human gut metagenome | biome: human gut; feature: human-associated habitat; material: faeces...
ACTGCGCATCCTCGCGGAGCGTTTATCTCAGTCGGAGACAAGGCTTCCACTGAGACAAATTTGCTATTACTCACCACCTGAAGATGTGGGAGTCTTCTCGACTGAGATAAAATTTCCCTTACAGAACAACTGCTACAATCAGGTTATATACCGCACAGCAGATAACGCTGATCGGCACTGCCACAAAGAGCAGGCGGTTGAACAGGTGATTTCGATCCTCCTCGTTTCCGCAGGAGCCAAGAATCAGGCTGCCGCCGGATGAGAACGGGCTGATCGCACTGCTCTGTGCACCAAGAATCGTGCAGGCAAAGAGTGCTGCCGGGTTTAATCCGGTTGCTGCCGCAAGTCCCGGAATCAGTGGGAACAGGGCCGGTGCTACAACACCGGTTGTAGAACTGAAGAAACTCATAAATGCGCCTACAAAGCTGAATGCCAGCGGAATCAGGGCTGTCGGAACATTGGAACCAATCCATGCGGATAATGCATCAATGGTACCGGCCTGAACTGCAACGGCGATAAGCATGCCGGCTCCGGCAATCATGAGGATGGTGTTCCACGGAACACGTGCGATAACTTCCTTCTGCGGCGCCAGATCAAAGAGCAGTGCAATGATGGTAAAGCAGAATGCCACCAGTCCTACATCAACCTTTCCGGCAATTTTTCCAATCAGTTCATTGCCAGGAACCGCCATCTTTAAGAGCGGGAATACCAGAACAATCACCATCATCAGAATCATTAAATGCAGGGTTGTTTTCTGTTTCTTGTCAAACGGCTCCGGGCGATTGAACGTTACGCCTTTTCCGATACCGCGGTTGCTCTTGAAACCGAAGCGAAAAATTGCAATCAGAATCAGGGAAAATACAATCGCGAAACCAAAAATTTTCATTTCATCTACAAAGGAATTCGTTGCTTCAAATGCCGGTTCTGCTTCATAAGCAGTATCAATCAGACCGCGGAATACGACGCCCAGCGAAGCTGTGGGGAAGTTTCCGCCTGCCAGTGCACCGCAGTTGATCGCCACCGCACCGGTCAGCTTGTCCATCTTTGCTTCCTCACAGATAAGGATGGTAATCGGTGCCAGGAATGCCAGAACGGTAAAGTATGCAGCGCCCATAACAGAAAGCACAACTGCTACAAAAAATAACGCAAAGGGAAGCATACCCGGAAATTTACGGCACATATAGAGAAGACTGGCCGACATTTTTTCAAGTGTTCCATTCACAGCTGCAAAGTTGTAAAACAGTGATACTGACAGGATGACAAACATGGTGCTGACCGGCCAGAAGCCAATCAGCTCTTTTGTTTTTAATCCCATGCCAAAACAACCAATCAAGTATGCAAAGGCAATACAGAAAAATCCCGTATTGATTTTCGTTTTATATCCCAATATAACGGCAACCGCAATGGATGCCACCAAAACTGCACTTAACATGTGATGCGTCCCCCTATTCTTCGATGCCCAACAGTTTTGCCGGAATAGTGTGTGTCATATGGTACACCTGCTCCTCCGGAATTCCATGATCTACCAGATACTGCATATATTCCGCCAGTGCCAGCTCCCAATGCGGGTTTTCTGTCTGACCGCCATCGGTATCAACCATGACATTTTTATAGCCAACCTCTTTGATAAGCTCCAGGTTATCTGCCAGATTGCTCTTGTACTTTCCGCCACCCATGTTCTGTGCATAGCAGCGCTCTAAGATAACGTCATAATCCTTTACCAGACGAAGCTGATCCTCATGGCTCATGCCTACAATCCACCATTCCGGATGGGTTACAACGATGTTTTTTACTCCCATATCCCGTGCAGCTTCCACAACAGTGAAAATCTCCTCCGGTGCAATATGTGCGGTTCCCAGTACAGCGTTGTGGTCACGAATCAGCTCCAACACTGAACGCAGCTCCGGTACAATTTTACCATCTTTCACTACTTCCACACACTGGCTCAGATCCTGATTCATCTTCTGCATATGGTTTTTTGCCGACTGGGTCGGAAGCCATACTACCTTAGCACCCAGACGAAGCGCCACATCGACTGCCTTCGGATTGATGCCGCCGACTACCTTGTTTAAGGTAATGCTGCCAAACATCGTAAAATTGTTCGTTTTCCCGTGTACAATCTCGTTGTGGCGGTTGCACAGATACGCCCGATCCATCGTGGTTCCCTGATGCGTCTTGATGACGATAGCGCGTGCCCCAACCCGGATCGCCGCCTCCATCAGTTCGAAATCATCATACGCCCGCAGACGCAGATCGGGATTCGTGTGAACATGCATATCGATAACGCCCTTCATTAAATCCTGCTTCATCTTGCCTATTCCTCCTATTTGTAATCGTCCACAGAGGCTTTTTCAAAGCTGCGTTCCCTCGCCGGATTCCTATTCGATTTTCCAGCCGCTGCTTCAGTCTCTGCCATTGATTTTTGCTTATTTTTATCTTATACTATTTTTGTTATAGGAGAAAGGCAAGATTTGTTATACCAGATATCGGAAATTCCGATATCTCGCGAGGGGGATTCTCATGGATTTAAAAGAACTAGACTATATCGTAACCGTCGCTAACGAGGGGAGCATCTCCCGCGCGGCCGAAAAATTGTTTATGGCGCAGTCAAGCTTAAGTCAGGCAGTCCGCCTATTTGAACAGGATCTGGGAACGCCGATTTTCGTCCGAACAGCCCGCGGAGTCCGTCCAACCTCTGCCGGGGAGGCGTTTATTTTCCATGCCAGACAGATTTTACAGCAATACCAGGAGGCGCGCAGTGAAGCTTCGGATATTGAAAATTTAAAGGGCGGCACCGTCATCTTCGGCATCAGCACCTACCGGGGGACGTACCTGCTGCCTCCGGTTCTGAAAAAATTCCATGCCCTGTATCCACGGGTTCATGTGGAGATCTGTGAGATGGACAGTATTGATCTGGAAAATAAGATTTTAGAGGGACTTTTAGATCTGGCGCTGATCGCCGCGCCGCCGGTTCGAATCAAACACGGTGTGGATTCCCTGATGCGGGATGAGATCATGATCGCCACTACCGCCGATCACCCGGTCATGAGGTTTGCGAAGCCATGCGAATCGGATCCGGAACAGATGTGGATCGACCTAAAGGACACCGCACCATTTGAATATATTCTGGGCCCGCCCAGCACCGTCCTCGGACGGACTGCCCGCCGATCCTTGCGCGAGGCAGGTGTGGAACCTCTGGGGCTCGACACCTACCTCTCCGCCTCCTTTGCTGCGGCGATGGCGAGGGAGGGGGTCGGACTCGCGTTTACCTACCGTTCCTGCCGCATCATGCGGGATGAGTTCCGCTATCTGCGGATCGGGAAAGATGGTATTTTCCTCGATCTGGCGCTCGCCTGGCCCGCTGGAAAATACCGCTCGCGGGCGGCGATGGCGCTCGCGAAGCTGTTTCAGGAGATGGCGCCGGAGCTGCTGCGGAGAAAATTTTCGTAAATTAAACATCAAAAAAACGTTTCAGCGCTGCTGGATTTACCGTTTTTCCGTTTCCTAACCATTTTCATTCTATCAAAAACAGCCGCCCCGCGATTCATTCCATCGTTCGCGAAGCGGCTACTCTTTTAACTATATTTACTCAAAACAAACCCGCTCTGCCCCTTCAATCTGAAGAGTGGTCTGGTAGAATTTCGTCAGTGCGCGGATTGCGTACTCAACGTCCTTCACACCTGCCGTCTCGTAGCAGGAATGCATCGCAAGCTGCGGCAGACCGATATCGACGGCATGGACGCTGACCTGCGTGTTGGAAAGGTTTCCAAGGGTAGAACCGCCTAAAATATCGCTGCGGTTTGCAAACACCTGAACCGGAACGCCTGCCTCATTGCAGACATTCGTAAATACCGCACGGCTGAATGCATCCGTGGTGTATTTCTGGTTCGCACTCTCCTTGATGACGATACCCTTGTTCATCCAGGAGCAGTTGACTGCATCCGTCTTCTCCCCGTGGTTCGGGTGAACGGCGTGTGCGTTGTCGCAGCTTACGAGGAAAGAACCGGCAACTGCCTGATAATAGTCCTCCGGTGTCTTGCCAAGTGCGCCGTTGATGCGGTGCAGGACATCCTGTAAGAAGGTGGACATCGCCCCCTGCTTCGTATTGGAACCAACCTCCTCATTGTCGAAGCAGCAGTATACGCTGACATCGCGCTCATTCTTCGCCTCCAGGAATGCTTTCATGGAAACGTAAGCGCACTGTAAGTCGTCCAGTTTCGGGCTGGAAACGAACTCGTCCGCATAACCCCAGATCGTACCCGGCTGACGGTTTACAAGGAAGAGATCCTTCCCTAAAATGTCCTCCGCTGCCACACCAAGCTCTTTCGCAATCATCGCGTCAAACGCGCCTTTTTTCAGCTCACCTGCAGAGAACAGCGGGCATAAATCAACCTGACGGTTGTATTTGTATCCATTGTTCACCTCACGGTTGAAATGAATCGCTACGTTCGGAATGATGAGCAGGTCTTTATCGATGTACAGAAGTCTCGCGCTCACGCCCTGACCGTCCTTTACCAGCACACGGCCTGCGACAGTCAGAGGGCGGTCAAACCAGGTGTTGTCGATCATGCCGCCGTATGCTTCCACATCGAGGCGCAGATACTCGCCCGGACCATTTAACTCCGGTACATTCTTGATCTTGTAAGTCGGTGAATCACTGTGGGAGGCGCACATCTGGAAATGGTAATCGCCCAGTTCCTTTCCGACGCGGAACGCAATGATACTGGAATGGTTGCGGATCGTGTAATACGTTCCGCCCTGCTTCACGTCCCAGCAAGTTCTCTCCGGCAGATAGGTAAAACCTGCCTCATCCAGCATTCCCTTGATCGTCTCAATCGAATGAAACATACTCGGGCTGTTCTCAATAAAAGTCAATAATTCCTTCGCAGCATTCATCATGCAGACTTCCCTTCTCTCTTCTTAATCGCCGGTAAAATCAGTCCCAGTGCTACCAGAACGACTGGTGTGATGACATTCAGCATGGTTGTGTACAGATCACCCTGTTTGTACATACCTAATAAGCAGCAGGCTGCGGTCAGGATAAAGCACCATGCGCCAAAGCCCAGTGCCACTCCGTTGTTCTTCACAAAACGATACTCGCGCTCAAACTTATCTGAATGTTTGCGAAGCATGAAGTACGCAAAGAATACCCACAGATAACGCATCGGCATGGTAACCGAATTAAGCTGTGTCAGCTGGCGCAGAACCGTATCCGCATTCGGAACCAGAACCTGAGCCAGAATGATGGAACCGGACAGGATGACTACCATCCAGATACCATTGACGTAAGCGCCAAATTTGTTTTTCTTTAAGAGCTTGGTCGGGATGAACTGACGCGCATCCTCGTTGTCAAGCAGCATACGAAGCGGTGCATCGATGCTGACTACCAGCGTCGAGAACTGGCCGATCGCGTTGCAGGCTGCATAAATGATCATAATCAGGTTTCCAACGCCGTAATACTCACCCAGTTTCTGGAATGCCCAGTACTGTCCATTCGCATTGTAAGAGTCAAAATTAGCCTCAACCAAGGATACATCGAACATCATACCCATCGCGATTGTACCGAAGATCGCGCAGACGATTACCATGATCGCTGCAAAAATCATACTCTTCGGGAATCCCTTGGACGGATCCTCTACCTTGTTTACATATGGGGAGATCTTCTCACAGCCGCCGACTGCAAATACAAGGATGGACAAGCTGCTGAAATACTTCCAATCAAAATGCGGAATCAGGTTTTTCAAGCTGAAATCCACCGACAGGTAACCACCGTTCGGATTGATGACCGGTGCAGCAAACATCAGCAGAATGTACAGGATACTCATGACAAACATACTGGTTCCCGCCAGGGTAGCCAGTTTCTTTAACGGGTTTAAGCCGCGGCTTGCAACCCAGCAGAAGAACAGCAGTACCGCAAAGGTAACTAACTGAACCGCTTTCGTGTTAAAGGACGCATACTTCTCTGCGTTCTGGAAAATCATCCAACTCAGCGCTTTCAGACCGCCGGATCCCTTCGATGCGATGTAGGTGACATGGCAAGCCCAGTAGGTCCAACCTGCGTAGTATGCAGCCTTCGCGCCGGTTGTCTCATGAATCCAGGAGCTGACACCGCCGCCCGAATTCTTAAATGCGGAACCAAGCTCTCCGACCATCAGTGCGTACGGTACAAAGTACAGTGCGAACATCAGAATCCAGGAGAAGATAACCTGTGTTCCATTGAAGTATACGAAACCATTTAAAACGTTTCCAAATCCCCAGAGGGTGGAGAAACACATAAAGGAAAGCATATACCACTTGATTTTGTTTTGTTGTGATTTGTTCATATCTTATTTTCTCTCCTTACTGAAAGTATCTTTTTTATTTTCTCATATGCTGCGTTAATTGTCAAAAGTATTTTTTTATTAACCCAGTATTTTCCAGTCCGAATCGGTAGTATTCTGTAGTTTGTGGCTATTTTTTGTTAAATCCATACAATATGCACCTATTTTTTCCCCAAAAAAAGCGGCGATTCGAAAGAAAACGCCGCTTTTTGCCTCTTGTTTTATAAATATTTTATTATATCATTTTCGATATACACAGCTCCTCCAGCGCCACGTTAACCCCCGCGCAGAGGAAGTGCCAGAAACTTAACTTCTGTCCCTACTTCATGTAACCTTTCAGCGCCCACTCATACGTCTCGATCGCCTGCTGCAGGTTCATGTTAGCTGTCTCCTTATCGATCTGCTTTTCCAGTACGGAGACTTCCTCGCTCTTGTACTCCATCTGGGTCGTCATGCCAAGCTCCAGCTTCTTCTGCATCGCATTCATCGCCTGCGTCTCTGCTGCCAGAGACGCATCGGCAAGCTGCAGGGCTGTCTGCTTCTGCATGATGTCGTTGTAGAGTGTCTGCATACTGGAGCGGATCGTCTGCTCCTGGTTCTTGATGGTGCGGTCCATGTTTTTCTTATCAGCTGAACCTTCTGCCATATTGGCATAGCCGCGCTTATTGGACTGTAAGGACAGGTTCTGTTGGAGCGCCGTCTGTGTGTCCGCCGCCAGGTTCATTGCCGCGATCCGTCCAAGATCCGCCTGCGGCAGATCCTGGATATCCGGTTCCGCGTCATAGGTCCAGCCGGTCTGGACGCAGAGCTGCTGGTGCTGGGTCTGAAGCCCCGCTTTCGTCTGTGTCAATGTGGATTGAAGCGACTGCAGCGATTTCTGTGCATTTAACACATCAATCTGGGTCGCCTGACCGAGCTGCTGGCGTTTCTGAGTCATCTGCAGTGTCAGTTCCTGCAGTTCCAGCGATTTCTCCATCAGCGGAATTGTCTTTTTGACCTGATTATACGCCGCAAACGCTGCCTCTACCTGTACCACGACCGCATCCTGGCTGTTCATATAGTCCAGACGGTCCATCTCGCTGTCGCGGTAGGAGGCATCGGCCGACTGCTGCGTTTTTAATGCATTCTGCTCGACCATCACCGATGCAGACATCAGGCTGGCATACGCACTTGCCATGCCCGGCACTGCCAGATAATCCTCAATCTGGTCTGCCTGATCCCGCAGGTTATCCGCGCTGTCATACAGGTCATTTGCCTGATTGTACTGCTTATCCTGCACTTCCTTCGCATTCTTTGTATCGCGTCCTGCCTGATAGGTTGTCTGGTTGTTTAAATACGTCGGGTTGTACTCCTGTACCAGATACGGCAGCTCGCTGTATTCCATCACATTGTCCTGAAGCTTCGCCCATGTATCCGCATCGTAGGCGAACTGCGGGCTGGCAGCCAGCGCCGCAAATGATCCCTGCAATACCAGAACCGCTGCTGCCGCTGCGCTCAGAAGCGCCGTTTTCCTTCTTCTATGTTTCATTTCCGGTTCCTACTTCCTTTCTGTTCCCATTCACGTTACGGTTCACGCATACGTGTCCAGTAACGGAATTTGCCGTGGCTTCGCATTTAAATACGGCAAATTCCTGACGAACTACTTGCTTACAATCAGGCCTCTAACTGCCCACTCATAATTTTCCACCGCTTTGGTATATTCCAGCTCGGCGGTCTTATACGATGCCACGCTGCTGAGCCAGGAACACTCAAGCCCCAAATAATTGGCTCTTGAGAGCATTCCCAGTGCGTTCTGGCGCTTTGCCGCCTCGTAACTCTGCGCGGCCGCCTGATATCCGGCTGCTGCACTGTCATACGCCTGCTTCTTGGATACTACCGCCGCATAGAGGTTCTGGATTGTGATCGCCACCGAATCCTCGGTATAAGCAACGTTTCTTTTTTTGACCGTACGGTTGGAAGAACCCGTTGCCTTATTTGCACGTACCGACATCAGATCATAATTCGCACTGACTGCCGCCTGTGTATCGGTACCCAGATCCATTGCCGCGATCCGGGACGCATCCGGAACCGGCACATCCGCAAAGGTTACCGGCGCATCCGCGCCAAATCCAAGTAGCATTAAAATATTCTGTTTGAGCTGCAATGCCCCGTTTTCTGCCTGCTGGGCGCTGGAATTGGCCTGCTGCAGCGCCTTCTGCGCCGTCAGAACCTCCTGCGCGGAAGCACGGCCGAGCGCCTGCATCTTCTGTGCGGCATCCGCATTTACCTGGCACATCTCCACATTCTTTTTCGCTGTCTCCACCTGCGGGAGCAGTTCCTCATACTGGATGAGCAGGTTCTGCACCGCCTTGACTAACTTATTCTTCGTCTGGCGCAGGGTCCGGGCGTAGGTGCCGGAAAGCTCCTTGTTCGTAAGCTTTGCCCCCTGTTTGCGCAGCTCTCTCGCTGCCGCCTTGTAGCCCTCAAACAGCTCTCTCGTCTCCGCATCCATATCGTCGGACTTCAGGTCCATCGCATCTTCCATGAGGGCGCTTGCCTCAGCCGCCAGGGCAGTTCCCGCCGACTGGCTGGTCGCCTGGCTGTAGAGCTGGGAACGCAGGTTTAAATACGTGCTGTTGTAGCCCTCGATCCGCCATGCGATCTCACCGTACTCCAGCGTCCCGTCCTCAAGCTGCTCTTTGGTGTACGGGGAAGTCTCCTCCTCCATCTCGGTATTGCCGCCCGTCAGCACCGGACCGGTCGCATCGTCACCGATCCGCGCATCTGAGCCGATCCCCGGTGTTTTAGCCGCATATGCCGGCATCGTCATAGCCGTGCTGACTAACGCCGCCTGTAAAAGAATGGCAAACAGTTTCTTCCTGTTTTTCTTCATCTTACTCATCTTCATTTCCTTTCGGCGCTCTGCGCGCCTGCTCCCGATTCTATCCCGGCGCCCCGTTTCAGGATGCCGAGCGTCCGGACAAACCGTTCCCGGATACGGTTTTCCGGGACTCCGTCGTGAAAGCTCTTGATCTCCATCGCGATCGCCATCATCGCCATGCGGAAAAAACTCATATATTCCTCCCAGCCCATCTTCCGCAAGGATTTTCCCACGCACGACTCATAGGCGGCACGTTCCAGCTTCCGTCCACGCACGGCGCGTGGACTGTCCGGATCGGAGCTGAATATATCAAAGATCAGCGCCTCGCGGCTGCTGCACTCCATGATGTTGCGGATGAAATCGGTGCGTCTCTCATCGCGGCACAGGGCAAGCGAACCGTTTAAAAACTGCCCTAACATCTCCCAGATGTCCCCCTGCGCCGCTTCGAGGCAGCGCTCGCCGCATTCATAAAATTCATTGATAAAGCTCTCACACAGATATCCTAAAACATCCCATTTACTGTCAAAATACGTATAAAAACTGCCCCGGGAGATCCCGGCATCTTCTATCATACGGTTGAGCGATGCTTTTTCTATCGTTGTCCGCGTATATTCAGCCATACACGCGTCCCGGATTTTCTTCTGTTTTTCCTCCGGCAACCGCTTAAATCGTTCCGACGGCATCTTCTTCTCCCCCTTTTTCTATCAGTACAGGCAGCTTCCCCGCCCCGGGTCCGCCGCCTGACAGATTCACTGCTTAACCTGCTTTTCCTTAGTCGCAGTCCAGTTTCTCATACTCTTCTTCTTTGCCTTTTCCCATGTTATAAACCACCCGGTAGAAGGATGGAAGCAGTACCAGCGTCAGGATCGTCGCCGCAACCAGACCGCCGACGTTTACAAGGGCTAAGCCCTGCATCATCTTGCCCGCCTTGCCAAATGCCAGACAGTTCGGGATCATCGCAATGATGGTCGTCAGTGTCGTCATGCAGATTGGGCGTACACGGATCGCACCGGCTTCTACCAGCGCCTCGTCTAACGGCATCTCCATCCGCAGCTGGTTCACCGTATCCACGTATAAAATACCGTTGTTTACAACCGTACCGACCAGCATCAGGAAACCAAGCATGGAGTTCATACTGATCGGGCAGTCCGCCAGAAACAGGAATCCAAAGGAACCGATCAAACTGAACGGGATCGTTGCCATAACCATCAGGGAGAATTTCGGGGACTCAAACTGGATCGCCATGACAATGAAAATCAGAAAGATCGCTGTGACAAGCGCCATTCCCAACGCGGAAAGCTCCTCGCCCATCGACTCATCCAGGCTATTGGTCGCCATCTCAACGCCGTACGGGAATTCCCAGTTCTGCACGAAGCTCTTGACATCTTTTTCAGCCGTCTTCTTATAATCTGCCTGTGCCTGCATCGTGATCGATACCTGGTACTGTTTCTCTTTTCGTGAAATCTCCTGTGGGCTATCCTGGTAGTAGATCTCTGCCAGATCCTCCAGCGGAAGCGTATTACCCGTCGCCGTCGTGATCATCATGCCCTGCAGTTTCGCGATGGAATCGTAGCGATCCGGCGCAAATTCTACCTTCACGTCCTGATCATTGCCGTTGACGGAGATCGTCGCCGCTTTCACACCGCTTAAATTACTGTATACCATCGAACCGATGCTGGCCGGGGTCAGTCCCTCTGCCTCTGCCTTAACCGGATCCACATTTACCTTGATAACCGGCGCCGCATTCTCAACAGAAGAATGTACCTGCATAACATCCTCGCGCTTGCGAAGCTCAGTTACCAGATCATCCGCTGCCTTCTTTAATGTATCATAATCGGTACTCTGCAGATCCACCTCAATTGAATCACCGCTGCTCATGCTGCTGCTCATACTGCTGCTGCCCTGTTCCAAGGTAATGGTCGCATCAACGTAGTTCTGTGTCGCATATCTCCACTTCTCGATAACCTCGTCCGTGGAAAGTTTTCTCTTATCTTTTAAGTAGGCATTCAGCGTCACATCACTTCCGGAAGTCATGCTGACACCACTGTTTCCATATGTCATCAGGTAATGATCCACATCCTCGTCTGTCTCTACCATATTTTCCAGATCGAGCACAGTGTCACGGATCGCCGATACCGAATAACCCGGTTTCGTCTTGATCGTCATCGTGACGATACCTTCATCGATCGAAGACATCAGCTCCAGGTTCAGTCTGGACGCCATGAGGATGGACAGGACAACCAGCACTGCAGTCGTTCCGAATACAAGCGCATAGCGCTTGATGACATGCGGCATATGCTTGCGATACCAGCCCTGGATGCCTTTGATGATGCGTCCTGCCGGCGCATGATCCTTCTCAACCGGATGCCAGAACATATAGCAGAGCGGCACGATGATGACTGCTGAGAATAAGGAAGCCGTCATACAGAAAATGATCGTGTACCCGAGCTGTGTAAAGAGCTGTCCAGACATACCATTTAACATCAGAAGCGGAATAAATACAACACAGGTTGTCAGCGTACCGCCGGTGATCGAGCCGATCATCGTGCGCGTACCTTCCAGCGCCGCATCATAGAAATCCAGTTTTTCCTTTGCCCGGAAACATCCGTCGAGGACGTTGATCGAGTTATCAACCATCATACCTACACCGAGAACGAGCGACGTCAGGGAAATAATATTCATTGAGAATCCCATCGCCGCCATACAAATGATCGCCAATACAACGGAGATCGGAATGGACGTACCTACGATGACCGACGCACGCAAATCGCCATAGAATAAGAACAGAATGATCATGGACAGGATGATCGCCAGGATCAGGGTCTGGATTACGCTGCTTAAAGACTGTTTCAGCGTGTCACTGGCATCATCTACCACGGTGATTTTAAGACCCGGATACTGCTTTTCAATTTCCTGCACCTTCTTGGTTACCTGGTTGGAAACCTCGATCGCGGTGGAACTCTGCTGTTTTTTGATTCCCAGGGAGATAACATCTTCGCCATTGTAACGTCCGATCGAGCTTGCATCCTCCAGCGCCTCATAGACATTTGCGATATCAGAAAGATGGATCGTCTCACCGTTTGCCAGCGGAAGTACGACATTTTTCAGACTTTCCGTGCTCTTAAATTCGTTGCCGACACTGACGTCGAGATCCTGTTTTCCAACCCGGACATCGCCCGCCGGGATCGTGAAATCGGCGGCACCGACTAACTGTGCAACCGTATTCATATTCAGGTGGTACTGTGCCAGTTTTTCCGGAATCAGTTCCACGCGGGTGTAGCTATCCTGACCGCCGGCAATCGAAACCTCGCCGACCGAGCTTAATTTCTCAAACTCAGGAACAATTTTGTCATCTACATATGTATAAAGGTTCTGATCAGCGTCGCCGCTGACTGCCAGCGTAACCGTCGCCATCGAGTTGATATCCAGCTCCATGATATTCGGATCGTTGGCATCGTCCGGCAGATCGCTCTGAATGCCATCTATCGCCTTTTTCAGGTTAATGTATGCGGTATCCATGTTGGTACCGTACTCATACTGGACAATGACGATCGATACATTTTCACGGGAAATGGACTGTACCTTATCGACCGAGTCCAATGATGTGATCGCATCTTCTTCTTTCTTGGTAACCAGATCGGTTACGTCCTCCGGGCTGGCTCCCGGATACACCGTAGCGATGATTAACATCGGCATCTCCATCTCTGGCGTCAGTTCCAGCTTCATGCCCATGACGGACTGAAGGCCGAAGTACGCGATGGTAATCAGACAGAGAATGATGGTAACCGGACGCCGCAGTGCGAGTTTTGTCAGTCGAATCATTCTTTGTCACCTGCCTCTGTCGTCTCCGCTGCTGTCTCATTGTTTCCGTCTGTCTGCGCGCCATCGGTATCCTGTGCTAACAGGACTTCTCCCTGATCCACCAGCTCGTTGCTCCAGCTCACGATGACCTGGCTGTCACTCGTCAGACCCGATTTTACTTCCATATTTTCATCGTCATAGATACCTGCTTCGATCTCGGTCTTCTCCGCTTTTCCATCCTCATAGAGGTATACAAACGGGGCACCGTTGTCATAGCTGACTGCATCGACCGGAACGGTCAGCACCTGGCTGACATGGTCCATGATAACCGTCATTTTTACGCGAGAACCATTCGTAAGACCTGCTGCATCCGGCACCATCGCACGCGCGTCATAAAGGCCGCTGCTCTCGTTGACCATAGATCCGATTTCGGTTACAGTACCGGTGTAATCCGCACCATTTTTCTCCAGCGTCACGCTGTCGCCCAACTCCATCGTCTGGTGGATCTTCTCGGTGATGCCGAATTTAACCTGTAACTGGCTGGCACCGGAGATCGTGCAGATCTCGCCTGCCGGAGATACATGATCATGCGGCTCGACGCTCCGGGACTCGATCACACCGTCGATCGGCGCCGTCACGGTCGTGTATTTCACCTGCAGATCGTACTGGTTCTTCGCAGATTCATAGGAAATCTTCGCATTCTGTGCGCTGTTTTGTGCCTGCTCCATCGCCTCCTGGGAGACAAAACCATCAGCAAAGAGCGCCTGGGTACGGCTTAAATTGCTGTCCGCATTCTTTAAGGCAACGGAAGCCGCATCCACCTGTAGCTTTAACGCTGTCAACGCGTCGGAATCGATCTTGCACAGCGCCTGCCCTGCCTGGACCGTATCGCCCGCCTGGAAGTAAACCTCCAGCACCTCGCCGCTCATCTTCGGCATGACGCTCGCGCGGGACTGCGGCTCTACCAGTCCGGTCAGATCCGTGTACAAGCTGATGTCCTGACGAACCGGATTTTCTACTCTTACGGTTGGACGGGATTCATATTCCACCGCCGTATTCTTATGACCGCATCGGGACAAAACGACAGCGCCAACAACTACAATCGCAGCCAGCGCCAGAATCTTTCCTCTTTTTTTCATAATTTCCTCCATCTATGCTTGTTCTTGGTAAAAATTTTTCTCAGTCTATATTTTACTCATCTCGTATACACTTTGCCACTCCCAAGTTCGGACAGGTGTGTACACAAATTTGTCAAAATGTATCCATCTATGTTCATCTTTTTTCATAGAACCCGAATTTTCCTGCCGCTGACCGTTTTTTCCGGATACATGAAAGCAAAAACGCAGGAAAAACCAACCAAATACCGCTGATTCCTCCTGCGTTTCCTTGTTCCATTTTCTAATTGACAATAATTCGTAACTGTTCAGTACCTTCACAGTCACGCGCAAAAATCCATTAAAAATTGCCTACGGCAATGGGATTTTTGCCTGCTGGCCCATGTTTTCGTACGGTCAGCGCAGTAAATGCGCAGACCTACTGAACAGTTACAATAATTCTCAAAACTGCCGGAAACCTGCTTTCCTAACGGACCTGCATAGGGTCGCACCCGATGCATTTGCGGATCACGCTCATGAACGTGGCGACGCGCTCCTTCACATCCGCCTCATCCTTAAACGGCGCGTCAAACGCAACTCCCATAACCGAGAAAATGATGATCTGCACCGCCATCGCCGCCTCCGGCATCGTCAGGTTCTTAAACATACCAATCCGCTCCAGATGGTTATAAAAATACTGGTACACCTTTTCTCCCATCTGACGGCGCAGCGCCATGAACTGTACCGACTCGGACAATGCCCGGATATGCTTCTGGTTTTCCATGATATACATATACAGCTGTGTCAGCGCCTTCTCCGGATCTGGCTGGCTCATCGTCTCTTCCATGATGCGCTTCATCTCGCGTTCCATCCGGTATTCCATCAAATCATATATATCTTTAAAGTAATAATAAAATGTTTTTCTTGTGATCCGGCTCCGCTCGACCAGCGCCGTGACCGTGATCTTCTCGACCGGTCTTTCCGACTCCAGCTCGATATAAGCCTCTACAATCCGTTCCTTCGTATTTCCCTGCTGCATACTCTTTTCCTCCGGCAAACCGTTGTTGTTTTAGTATAGTTTAAAATTCAACAAACTGCAAGTATTGCCTGAAATTTCCATGTTCCTGCGATGAATCCGCGTTACTGTTCACGGATAGGCACTTTTGGAACCGAAAGTGCCGTAAGAAAACGTGCTTACTTGTCAACAGCAGCCGATACGACCGGTCCGCTTTCGTGTTTCACACGCCCTTCCACCTGCGGCAGTTTCTGCGAGTATACAACCACCCGGTCGCCTTCCAGTATCTGCGTACCGCCGTCTGGAATGATGATCTGGCTGCCCCGCTTTATCATCACAATGATCGTATTCTTATAGAAGCGCGCCTCCGCGATCTTCTTACCGCACCAGCGGTGATCTGGTGTCATCAGAATCTCTTTTAAAAGGATTCCCTGGCTGTCCGTAAAGCCCTCTGCACCCAAGACGACGGTATCCCCTTCCAGAATTACAGTCTGCCCTTTGGGCACAATCGTCTGCACGCCGCGCCGGATCACTGTGATTAACATACCCGGAAGCATCTCAATCTCACAGATTTTACGGTTTTTCCACGGATGATTGTCCCCGATCGGAAGCTGCACGAACTGAATCTGCATATCGCCCGTATAGTCCGAGAACGTCCGCATGACATCGGTCGAATTGTCGATCATGTCGCATTTTTCTGCCACCTTCGGAAGCAGCGAACCCTGAAAAATGATGGAAAATAAAACAACGCAGAACACGATGTGGAATATATCATGTTTCATATATCCCTCACTGAGCGTCGCCATGATCGCAAATACGATTGACGCCGCACCGCGCAGACCCGCCCAGGAAATAACCAGATACTGCCCGATCGGCGGTTTCGACGGTGCGAGCAGCAAGCCAACCGCCGCCGGACGCGCCACAAATGTTAAAAACAATGCGATTGCGATCGCCGGAAGCACGATCGACGGCATCTGCGAGGGAAACGCCAGAAGTCCCAGTAAGAAAAACAGAAGCATCTGCATCATGCCGGTAAACGCATCAAAGAAGCCAACCAGCGCTTTCTGGTTCTTCAGCTCCTGATTTCCAAGGATAATACCGGTCAGATACACGCTTAGGTAGCCATTTCCGCCAATCTGGGATGCAAGCGCGTAGGAAATGATTGCCGCCGCAAAGACAAAGATCGTGTCAAATCCCTCGCCATAAAAGGCATACCGCTTTAAAAGCCATGTCACCAGAAACGCGATCGCCGCGCCGGTCAAAAGCCCAAATGCGAGCTGGCGGATCAAAAGCAGAACCGCCGAACCGCCGCTCACACTCCCCGTCATCGCAGACAGCAGAATCACCGTCATCATGTACGCAAACGGGTCGTTGCTTCCGCTCTCTAACTCCAGCATGGATGCCGTGCCGTATTTGAGGTTCAGCTTGCGCGAACGCAGGATCGAGAACACGGATGCCGCATCGGTCGATCCAAGAACTGCGCCGAGAAGCATTCCTTCCATCAATGCCATCTTAAGCACCAGATGACAAAACAGCCCGGTCAAAAACGCCGTCAGCACTACACCCGCCGAGGATAACAAAATCGACCGCCCCGCGACCGGCTTCGCCTCACTCCAGCGCGTGCCGAACCCGCCGTAAAACATAATAAAAATCAGTGCCACCGAGCAGACCTGTTCCGCCAGTGCAAAATTGCCGAATGGAATCTTAAAAATACCGTCCGATCCAAACAGCATTCCCAGCATAATAAAAATAAACAACGTCGGCACCCCCAGCCGCCCCGAAAGACGGCTTCCCGCGATGCAGACAAGGATAATAATCGCTACGACCAGAAGCGCAAATGAAGTTGAAATATGTATCATTCCTTTCTATGTTTAGTAGGTATCATAAATGTGGTGTTTTTATAATGATACAATATCTCTATGCCTCTTTCGTGTTAAGATTCCATTAAAAAGAGGAAATCTTACAGCGACAGATCTCCCTTCGCCCGCGCCCTCCGGTCGCGGATCGACTGGATCACCGGCACCAGGAACATTGCGACGATACCGCCCGCAAATCCATTGTTATAGAGGTTCATGCCCCCATACACGATCCCGACATTGAGCGCCACCGACGCGTGCAGAAAACCGGCTAACACGCCGCATAAAATTCCAAACTCTCCGGCGATCGGCGCCAGCGTCGTGGAAAAGAGCAGCGCCAGAAGTGCCGACGGATTCGTGATATCCCACGCCCGGACGGTACTCGCAATGCAGACGCCCGCCATGATCGGGAAAATATTCCGCAAATGTTTTCCAGTCGCACTGAATCCAACGATGGTAAAGATTCCGCCGATCGTCGGTCCATTTAGGTTTCCACCGACTGCCAGCACAAAGAAGGTCGCAAACAGACCATTGAGTCCCATGTTGAGAAGCGTCACCGCACCGCCCAATTCCAGCAGGTAATCGGTACCGCCGATTCCCGTTGTCGCAAGGAGTTTTTCATAGCCTAAAAGCGTATCTTTTCCGCGCCACAGCACTGCCACCACCGACATGCCTGCAAACAGGACAAATAGCAGCCCTAAAAGCATCGCATCATTGCCGGAGGACCAGATAAGACGCGCCTCCGTCTCAATTCCAAAGGACTTAAACGTGGAGACCAGGACCGTCGCAATGATACCAGAGGCAAATCCCACATTATAAAGGGAATATCCCTTATGGGCATAGTGGGAATGCGTCGCGAGCGGTGGAAGCACGAATCCGATACAGATTCCCACCAGAATCGTCACACAGAAGCGCTGCCAGAGCGGCAGCTCCACCACGTGCATCAGCTGTGTGATGATCGGAGACAGGCTCGTTCCGTAGATGCCGACATAAATATAGTTGGATAAGTGCATTTTATGATATTTTGCATAGAGAAATACACCCAGAAAAATCGCCCAGATATTCATCAGATTTTTTCCGAACAAAGAGAATCCAAACATCAGACAGCAGGACGTGATCGTATGCCCGTCCATCTCCATCCCAAGACTATAGACAAAGTAGATGCTGATAAGCGCCATCATCCCGGCATTGACAAACGCGGCTCCCATGCCGCCGACCGCAATATAATCGGTGATCAGGAAATCCGGTTCCCTTATGATTTCATAGATACCAGTCACAATGGAGTCAAACGGCTGTATAATCAGCCCCACTGAAATGAAATAGATCGGAATCAGTGCCAGAAGAAAGAATTTCATCTCTCTGGACAGAGATTTCACTGTAGTCATATACGCACACCTTTCAAAAAAGGGATGCAAAAAAGATTCCGCATCTTTGCACCCCGACTGTTAACATTCTATAAAAATGGTTACTATTCTATTGTATTGGATTTTCAACTGTTTTGCAACTGATTTTTTTCTCACTGTAACCCGTTATGAAACCCGTCCGGCAGAACCGGCTGCCCCCATTCTCATGTGAAATTGTTACTCTTCCTCCGGCGCACTTCCCAGCACATAACCGCGCTCTTCCAATATTTCGCGCAGCTCATCAACCACCGCCCCCAGCTCTTTACCTTCCTCGTCGATCGTGATGTCCGCGTATTTCTCAAAATACGAGATCCTCTCATGGTAGAGATCCAGAAGTGTCATGCCGTCTTTCAGCGCTACGCCGCGGTCCTTGACATCGCCGACGCGTTTTACCAGCTCGTCATAAGTAATTTTCAGATAGACAACCAGTCCGATGGATTTTAAATGTTCCATCGCTTCCTTTCCGTAGATCACGCTGCCACCCGGTGCGATGACCGCCTGCTCGGCTTCCACCCCCGCGTTGACGCGATTCTCCACATCGAGAAATCCGTCCAGTCCCTGTTCTTCGATGATCTCGCGCAGACGCTTACCTTCCTGTTCCTGAATCAGCAGATCCACATCTATAAAGGAATAGCCCAGTCTCTTTGCTAAAAGCACTCCGACCGTGCTCTTTCCTGCGGACGGCATACCAATCAAGGTTACATTATTTTTCATCTTTGGCACCTCTTCTTTTTCTTTACACTCCATCCAAATGTTCCAAGAAGCTCTGAAAGCCCATAATAGCCGCCATGCGAATACACAATCGGTTCCGCCTTTGCAAGCTCCAGGCTACCGCGCTCGTTGAGCCACTGCTCGTCCACGCTGACACCCGTTACCTCTGCCAGAAACATATGATGTGACCCCAGTTCCTTGACTTCGGTTACCCGGCACTCGATCGCGACCGGGCTTTCGGCGATCACCGGCGCTTTCACCGTCTGCGCCAGAACCGGTGTGAGCCCTGTCTCCTTCCATTTATCCACATTCCTGCCGGAGCGGACGCCGCAGTAATCGGTCGCATACGCCATCGACTCCGTCGCCAGGTTGATGACAAACTCACCGCTCTCCCGCAGCATATGGTAAGAATAGCGCTCCGGGCGCACCGAAATGTACGCCATCGGCGGGTTCGTACAGATCGTGCCCGTCCAGGCAATCGTGATGATGTTGCTGTTTCCTTCGCAGTCCGCCACTGTGACCAGCACCGCCGGAACCGGATAAATCATATTGCCCGGCTTCCACTGGGCGCGCGGTCCCGGAGTGATACGGGTCTGCAGGCGGGATGCACGGTCTGCCACATTTTCCTGATTCATCCGTTTTGCCGATGTTTCCCCTTTTTTGAAATCCGCCGGCTTCACCGGTTTTGTCCGTCTGGAAGCTGCTGCCTCCCGGCGACGCTCTTCTGGCTTTCCAGCCGCTCTCTTCTGTGCCATCCCTATATCCTCTTAATCGTTGTCCGGGAGAAGTTTGATCCGGACCATGATCTGTTTCACCATGCTTCCTTCCGGCAGGCTCATATCATCGATATGCGTCTGTGCCGGCAGATCGCCCTCTTCCTCCAGCTCCAGGCTGATCCAGTTGTACGCTGCCTCCCGCGCATTTTCCACCGCATCCTCCAGATCCGGACCTTCCGCCTCGCAGCACTCCAAATCCGGGAAATATGCATCATACCCTTTTCCATCTTTCTTAGGCGTAAAAACCGCCGGATATACAAATGTCATGGTATCCTTCCTTTCCGTCCGACCTTTCTGCCCTGCACGAACTATCACTGGATTTTCCGTATGAAACAATCCCGTCCGCGCACCGTCACCTGATTTACTGCTCCAGTGTCACTGTCAGTGCCGGAATCAGCTGTTTCTTTCTGGAAACAACGCCCGGCAGTGTTGCCGTCTGCTTCAGCTCTTCATTTGCATCACCTACGTGGAACGCATCTGCCACAACCTGTGCCGCCCCCTGTCCAACACAGAGAAGTTCGGTCGTCTCCGTCAGGATATTCGTCAGCATGAAGAAGATCATATCCAGACCTTCGTCCTCACGCGCCTTCTCCATAAACGGCAGCATACGGTTCTTCAGCTTTCCAAGCTCCTCTGCATTCAGGGAGTTGATCTGACCGACGCCGAAGTTTGTCTTTCCAGCTGAGAATTTCTTGAAATCCAGATACAGAATCTCTGCATCGCTCTTGCCCTTTAACTCGCTGCCTGCCTCAAACATCTGGTTTGCGAACTCATCTAGCTTGATGCCTGCCATCTCAGCCAGAGAAACCGCTGCCGCCCGATCCATCGGTGTGCAGGTTGGAGAACGGAACAGAAGCGTATCGGAGATGATCGCACTGCAGAGCAGACCCGCGATGGTCTTGTCGATCTCCAGCCCCTGTTCGCGGTACATCTGGAAGATGATCGTTGCCGTACAGCCCAGCGGCTGGTTACGGAAGAAGACCGGTCCGACTGTCTCCACGGTACCCAGACGATGGTGGTCAATCAGCTCCAGGATATTGGCATTCTCGATGCCGTCTACCGCCTGGCCACGCTCATTGTGATCGACCAGAATCACGTTCTTGCCGCGCGCACCCAGTAAGTTACGGCGGGAAATCAAACCTTTGTATTTGCCTTCTTTATCGAGTACCGGGAAATGACGGAAACGCTTGCTTGCCATCACATCCTTAATATCATCGATGAAATCATCTGTATCGAAGGTGATCAGCTTCTCAGTCTTCATGAAATAGCTGATCGGCATACTCTGGTTAATGAGACGGGCTGCCGTGTAGGTATCATACGGAGTTGTGATGACGGTACAGCCGCGCTCCTGTGCCAGTTTTTTGATCGTCATGGAAACGCCAGCGCCCTCACACACGATGATACAGCTTGCACCCATCTCGATCGCGCACAGCTGCGACTCATAGCGGTTGCCGAGGATAACCAGGTCGTTCTCTTCAATATAATATTCCATCATATCCGGATTAGCTGCCGCAATCAGGACTTTTCCTTTATCAAAATACGCTTTCTCATCGCCAACAAAAATCGCGCCCTCCAGGGTCTCGATGATATTTGCATACTGGGTGCATGCCTTGGAAAGAATGCTGCTGTCGTATACATTCATATAAGAACGGGTGATATCGCCGACTGTGATCAGACCTTCCAGTATATTCTTATCGGTAACAGCCGGAAGTGTTACCAGACCGTCCTCCTGCATCAGGTTCCATGCTTTTCTCAGGGAAATATTCTTGGAAACACCTGGAGTCTCGCGGATCTCAATATCCTTGACCTGCGTTTTGACGGATTTAATCAGTTTCGGCACATCTACCTTAAAGTAATCCAGTACGAAGGTTGTCTCCGGGTTCAGTTCTCCGGCACGGCACGGTACATATTCGCCACCCGTCTGAAGTGTTTTGAAATTCGCATAGCCGATTGCAGAACAAATCGAATCCGTATCCGGGTTTTTATGTCCAATTACAATCGTTTTCTTTGCTTTTTCTGCTGCCATTTTTTCCTCCTGATTCGCACCGTGCGCTGCAAATTCTGCCATTTTTCTTTCTATCCTCTGTTTTGATAGAGAAACCTCTGATTCATGAAACTTTTTTGTACAAAATCGCCAATTTTCATAATCTGTTTACACGGTGTTCATATTTTATTCATATCTTATTTTTATACTAAAAGCATAAAAGATTTCACTTTTCAAATTTGTTTTATAGTGATTTTGCACATAGATTTTTCATAATTGCCCCGGATGCTTGACCGCTCCGGGGTCTCCTCTTGTCTACAGCATTTTTCGGCATATCTGAACGTTTTTCTATCCCTATTTTCTTCAAACGTCCAGCCCCTTTACCCTGCACTCTGTCACTCAAAACAAGGCGTCTAATCGTAACTGTTCAGCACCTTCACAGTTACGCCTAATCTAAGATCAGTCTTGCCGCCCCATAGATACCTGCATCATTTCCCAATGTTGCCAGGCGAACCTCGCCCTTATTCTCAGAGATCGGGGTCAATTCGCGGTAATAGCGGTCAATCCAATCCGTTAAAAAAGTCCCCGCCTTGGATACGCCGCCTCCGATGACGAAAATCTCCGGATCCACGGTCATCGAAATGGTCGCCAGCGCCCATCCGAGATAATAGCACACGGTGTCCATAACCTCCAGCGCCAGTGCATCCCCGGCTTTTGCCGCATCCAGCACATTTTTTGCGGTGATCGCATCACCGTAGGCACGCATCACCGATGCATCCGGCTTTGCCGCCATCTTCCGTCTCGCCTCCCTGGCGATACCGGTCGCGGACGCTACCTGTTCCAGACAGCCGTGTCCGCCGCAGTTGCAGGTTTCTTTCTCGCCCTCGCGGATATGGATATGACCGATCTCGCCGCCCAGTCCGTGGCGTCCTGCAACGATCTTCTGATCGTGTACCACGCCGCCGCCGACACCGGTTCCCAGCGTCACCATCACGATATCATGGCAGCCCTTGCCGCCGCCCTGCCACATCTCGCCGAGCGCCGCCACATTAGCATCATTACCGGAGCGGACCGGCATTCCATCTAATAACTCACTCAAAATCTTCTGCGGGTTCAGATCGCGCCATCCTAAGTTGACGCAGACCTCCACATAGCCGTCCGGCTGCACCGGTCCCGGAAATCCCATGCCTGCGCCGATCACGGCATCCATCGGAATTCCCCGCTCGTTCAATTTCTTCCTGATCGAAGCGGCTACATCCGGAAGAATGTACGCCCCATTCTCTTCCTTGCGGCTCGGAACCTCCCACTTATAAACAAGCGTTCCGTCCGTCTCAAAAATACCAATCTTAACCGTCGTTCCACCGACGTCTATCCCAATACATTTTTTTTCCATGTCTGGATCCCTTCCCTTACGGCTGCACTGGCAGCCTTTCTTCTATGCCCTCATCTTTTTTCTGCGCTGGCTCTTATTATACGCAATGCATCCCCGTTTTGCAAGGTTTGGAAAGCAAAATACACCTGCCTGCCGGAGAAAGGCGCATTTCTGCTTAAGCAGTACCGCATTCTTTTCTGCCGACAGACAGGTGCCTGTCTTTTATCTTATTTTTTTACCAAAATCAGCATTATTTCAGGCTCTTAGCCACCTCTACCACATGCTCAACGGTAAAGCCGAACTTCTTGAACAAAAGCCCTGCCGGTGCGCTGGCGCCGAAACTTTCCATCGCGATGATCTTGCCGTCTAAGCCGGTGTACTTGTCCCAGCCGAAGCTTCCAAGCGCCTCTACTGCTACACGGCGGCGTACTTCTCTCGGAAGTACGGATTCCTTGTACTCCTCGCTCTGCTCCTCGAACAGATCCATACACGGCATGGATACAACACGTACCTTCTTGCCTTCTGCTGCCAGAATTGCTTTTGCCTTCACAGACAGCTCTACCTCAGAACCGCTGGCAATCAGAATTAACTCCGGTGTGCCCTCGCAGTCGTCGATGATGTAGCCGCCCTTTAATGCCTCACGGCTGCTGCCTGCCATCGGCTCCAGATTCTGTCTGGTCAGCACCAGTGCGGTCGGTGTGTGCTCGGAAGTAACAGCACTGTACCAAGCTGCCTCTGTCTCGGTCGCATCGCACGGGCGGAATACATGGAAGTTCGGCATCGCACGCAGCGCTGCCATCTGCTCGATCGGCTCATGGGTAGGTCCATCCTCGCCAACGCCGATACTGTCATGCGTAAATACATAGGTCAGCGGCACGCCCATCAGTGCAGACAGTCTTGCCATCGGTTTGCAGTAATCACTGAATACAAAAAAGGTCGATACATACGCACGCAGACCGCCGTGCAGCATGATGCCATTTCCGATCGCTGCCATCGCAAGCTCGCGGACACCGAAGTGCAGGTTGCGTCCAGCTCTGTCCTCCTTGGAGAAGTCGCCCGCATCCTTCATGTTGGTCTTGTTGGACGGTGCTAGGTCAGCAGAACCGCCAAACAGGTTCGGCAGAACATCCTTGATGTAGTTGATCAGGCGTCCGGAGATCGCACGGCTTGCTTCCGGTTTCTCCTGTTTTGCCCAGAATCCGGCGTCATCTTTCAGCGCCTCGCCCGCCTTTGCATTGTGATACTGGTTCCAGAGCGCTTCCATCTCCGGATATTCCTCGCAGTAAGCGGCAAACATCACGTTCCATGCAGCTTCTACCTCTGCCTTCTGCTCTGCGATCTCGGAGTAGTTTTTGTATACCTCTTCCGGTACGAAGAACGGCTCTTCGCTCGGCCAGTTTAAGTTCTTTCTGAGTGCTTCCACATTCTCCACGCCCAGCGGCTCGCCGTGTGCGCTCGCCTTGCCCTGTTTTGCCGGGCAGCCGAAGCCGATCTGCGTCTTGATGGTGATAAAGGACGGATGCTCGGTATCTGCCTTTGCAGCCTCGATCGCCTTGCCGATCGCGTCGATATCATTGCCGTCTTCTACCGTGATCGTCTGGAAACCAAATGCCCGCATACGCTCCTGTACATTCTCACGGAATGCGATGTCGGTGCTTCCCTCGATGGAGATGCGGTTGGAATCATAGAGAACAATCAGCTTGGAAAGTCCCAGGGTACCTGCCAGAGAGAATGCCTCAGAAGAAATGCCTTCCATCATACATCCATCGCCGCCCAATACATAGGTATAATGGTCAACTACCGGATAATTTTCTTTGTTGAATACGCTTTCCAGATGTGCCTCAGCCATCGCCATGCCGACTGCCATACCCATACCTGCGCCCAGCGGACCGGTCGTTGCCTCAACGCCAACGGTATGACCATATTCCGGATGTCCCGGAGTCTTGGAATCTAACTGGCGGAAGTTCATCAGATCTTCTTTGGAAAGATTTCCGTAGCCAAACAGGTGCAGCAGAGAGTACAGCAGCATGGAACCATGACCGCCGGATAAGATGAAACGGTCTCTGTTCTCCCACTTCGGGTTAGCTGGGTTATGGTTCATATGATGTGCCCACAGTTCATAAGCCGCTGCTGCACATCCCAGCGGAAGTCCCGGATGACCGGAATTTGCCTTCTGGATTGCGTCTGCGGATAAAATCCGGATCGCATTTACGGATAATGTGTCAATCTGATTCATAAGTAACCTCCTGCTATGTATCTTAATTTTAAAAACTAAACGTGTGTTATTTGAGGCGGATCTCGCGCATCCGGTCGCCGCCGCTGATAATCAGTGAATTGAACGCGCGGCCGCGTGTTACCTGCGCCACAGAGAAATCAAACTCCCCGGCAAACCGCTCCTTGCCGGACAGACTGTAGACCCGACAGGAATTTTCGTTATTTAGGATGACGAAATCGCCCTGTATATTTATGTTACGCCACGAATACGAGAAATCTGCCGTACCCATAGCGGTTCCATCGGATTTAAACATGCTCAAACGGCTCTCACTTCCGCCCTCGGTGTTGTCCGAGATGACCGCCACATAGTCCTTCGACCATGCCACGCCGCGGACTTCCCCGTCGATCTCCGCCTGGCGCACCAGCGCCGGGCTTGTTACATTTTCCAAAGAGAAAAATGCCACCTGATCATCCGCAAATGCACACGCGTGATCCTCGTCGAGGAACCGGACGCGCGGACAGATGCTGTCTCCCAGCTCATCAAAACCTCCGACCAGACGGTCTGGATAATTCTTTCCATATTCGGAGAAATTGTAAAATACAATCCGGTTTTTGAGTGCCCCGTCCTGCAGATACAGGTCGGAAAGCATGACCTGCGTACCATCCGGCGATAAGGAAACGTCCATCAGGTAACCATTTCCCGACATAACCGTCTTGATCGCCCAGTCAAGCTCGCTGCCGTCTTTCTTGAAAAAGGTCACATACGAAGCATTGCTGTCCTCCACCAGCGCCGCCACGATGCCGTATGCCGATACGCTGACGCGCAGGATCGGCAGAAGCGTCGTCGCCTGTCCCTGGCTTCCGGTCTTGTCCACAATATAAATATCATTGCCCTGCTGATCCCCGATCACGGCATAATCGCCGTTGACATAGCAGATCGGTGATTTCAGCTCATAACTCATCGACCAGACCGCCTTGCCGGACTTGTCCAGATAGGAAGCTCCGTCCTTCGTGTATTTCAGGACATTTTCCCCAAACGGGACAAATTCCGTCGTGCTGCTCTCACTTGCCGCGATCTCTCTTTCCCACGCCACCGTATAGTCCGTGTAGGCATGGTTATCTTTATAATACATAAAACCAGCCGCCAAAAGCGCCGCGATTAACACCGCCGTCAGCACCCTGCGGAGACGTTTCCGTCTGGAATGGCGCTCGGCTTTCTCCGCCACCTCTTCCTCATTTTCCCCGTGGCTTATGCCCCGGCGGGGAAACATGTCCTGCGTGGCGGTGTCGATCACACGCCCTCTCAGCTGCTTTTTCTTCTGTTCCCGTTCAATCGGGTTCATCTCACTCATTTTTTTATCTCCTGTAGCTGGACTGCCATCTTGATTATACACTATTTTAGATGGTTTGGCATTATCTTTTTGCTATTCTCCGGACACATCCGGCAGCACCAGCGTCTGCCCTGCGATAATGCGGTTTTCATCGGTCAGATGGTTGACCGCAAGGATATCGTCCAGATGACGGATATTGCCATAAAGCTTAAAACAGATCCCATAGAGCGTCTCCCCGTCCCCGACCGTGTACGTGCCGCCGGGCTTCAAGTTTGTGACCGGATAGTCCTGTCCCGCCGTCGAATTGCCGCCCGGATTCGGCAGGTCGCGCTGTGCCTCCGGCTCCGGCAAAATGTACGGGGCTTTCGTCTCCGCCATTTTTCCGTCCTCTTCGCTCTGCCCGCCGGAAGCCTGTCCATTCTGTCTGCCTGCTATGGCAGTGCCCTCTGTATCTCCATCCGCCGCGCTCTCAAGTGTCCATTTATGCGCCTGTCCTCCGTTTTGCGCTGTTGTTCCGTCTGCATCCACATCCGCGCCGGCCTCGCCGCTCTCAAGCGGCGTCACACTGCCGCGGAGCTGTTCCACCGTGACCGCCTCTTTCCCGTCCGCAGTGCCCCGCACACCATCCGGGAGGACGGATACCAGCACACTCTCCATCTCGCGCATTTTCTGGTAATTGCCGAAAAGCACCACGCCGCCGGCAAGCACCGCGACCGAAAGCACGCCGCACAGCGTCCCCAGCGCCCGGATCGTCCCGTAACGCGACGCCGCCTCCTGCTGCCGCTCTTCCATCCGGTTACGGAAATCGCGGATCACCCGATCGCCGGTGCCTGTCTCCACCCGGCGGGCGTCCTTCCGCAGAATCATATAATCCTGCATCATCTGGTTTTTCTCGTAGTATATATGATATCCTTTCAAACGGTAAAACCCGTCCTCCGACATCACATAGTATGCCGCCTCACCGTCCACGCCGCTGTTTATGTACATGAGCTGGTTTTTCCCACCGAAATACTGCTTGTGCAGCCGCCAGTAGGTCAGGGGACTTAACATACACCCCGGCGCGCCGCAGATAAACCACCCCTGCACGGTCTTTTTCGGAAATGTCTCCTCCATCCGCTGGTATGCCTTTTTCCATGCCGCCTCCGAAAAGACAATCTTCTCCCCGGACGGCACAACCTCCTCCATCTCCAGCGCCCCGTCCACAAAGAGGCACGGAACCTCCTGCTGTGGATCCGAATTTCCGAGCAGCAGCCCGACCCGGAGTCCCGGTCCGCCGGATGGATATACCTGTTTCAAATACGTGTTTACATAATCTTCCACATACAACCGGACCACCTCATCCCGCTCGCCGATCTGCCGGATATTTTTCGGCAGTTCTGCGCGGGAACCAGAATATTCTCCCATATGTTCACCCCGCTATGATAGATTCTCCTGAAACCGGGTCTGTACTTGCTTCCATGATTTGATTGCTGCACCGTGCAGCATTTTCAGTGCTGAAAATACCTGCTCAAATACAGTAACATGATTTTCCGTAATTTCAGGAGTATGATGAATTTCTTTCCGCCTATCATAACGCCGATTGCATGCAAAATTTGTCAAACGGAGGCAGCATCCAGGCAAAAATTTTCGACAAGCCCGATCCCCGCGCTGATGCAGTCTGCCAGCTGCATGACGAGTGCCAGGCGGATACTCTGCAGCATCATCGGATCGTAATGGCTGCAG
>ENA-OWRJ01001219-OWRJ01001219.1-human-gut-metagenome-genome-assembly--contig:-NODE-1219-length-28131-cov-3.858349_pt1 | contig 28131 bp, 25 predicted proteins | sample MGYA00248269_ERZ651897 | MGnify/ENA primary metagenome ERZ651897 (study PRJEB26924, sample SAMEA4378252) | human gut metagenome | biome: human gut; feature: human-associated habitat; material: faeces...
CCGAGTACTGCGCAGAAGGCTTCGAGCCGAAGGACAACGGCGACGGCACGTACGGCGTCCAGCCTGACGGAAACGTTGCTGAGATTGGCAGCGTGAAGTACGCGTCGCTTGCACAGGCTCTGGCAGCTGCAACAGCCGACGACACAATCAAGCTGCTCAAGGACACGCAGGAGACTGGCGTATTTGTAACAAACGGTACGCTTGACCTCAACGGCAAGACCTTGACCGCTACGTATCTGTTTGCTACTGGCCACGTGATCGACAGCACGGATGGTACTGGCAAGCTGGTTGTTGGACAGAAGAACGTTCTGTTCCAGAAGAACGAGATGTACCTCCCGTTGTACGATGGTACTGGCTATCGTTTCTTCCAGTATCAGATTGTCACGGGTAAGCTAACAAAAGAAAGCGCAACTTCTGTTAAGGCTAGATTGCAGCTGAAGTTTACAAATGCTGATGCTTACACGTTGCTGATTAATGATTCGACTGGCGCGCACGGTATGGCGTTGAATCTCATTATCAGCTGGAATGCAATTCGTACGCAGGATCAGAACTGGAGAATTGGTATGCCCAACACTGTTCTTTCAAGTACGCTCAATGCAATGCGAAATGCAGGCGTTGATCCTAGCGAAAGATTCTTTACGCTTACAATCAATGGTGTTAACGTGCTTGGTTCAGGTGAGACGCTTTATGCCAAGGCGGGCTTAACAAATAGCGCTTGGCCCGGAACGAGTGAAGCGGCTTATGGCAGCGAAGTTAGTATTGCAATCAACTGATATAAGGAGTTGACGAGATGGAAAAGAAGGAATACACGAAACCGATTTGTGAAGTTGTAACCTATGAAGCAGCTGAAAATATTGCTGACGGCAGCATCGAAGCTGGAAGCTGGGGTTGGGAATAATATCCCTTTGCTTTATCGGATTTGCGACCTAATCACACACGTCCCAGCAGCGGGAGGCTTAGCCTCCCGCTGTGCGGCGTATCGCGCGGAAACGGACGAGCCCGCGCAGATTGTGATAGACGAATCAAAATATCGTCCAGATGCGTACATCGATCTACCGCCTGAACAGCTTCCGTACATGGAATCTGGCTGGCAGTTTTATCAAGTACTTCTGAAATATGATGGATTTGTTTTACATGCCTCCGCTGTTGCTTTGGGCGGAAACGCATATCTGTTCTCCGGCCCGTGCGGCAGGGGAAAGTCGACGCACACGCGCCTGTGGCAGTCCGCGTTCGGCGAAGCGGCCAGCGTCTTCAATGACGACAAGCCCGCGCTTCGGCGTTTGGATACCGGCTGGTTCGCCTACGGCACGCCGTGGTGCGGCAAGGACGGCATCAACAAAAACGAAAAGTGGCCGCTCGCGGGTATCTGCTTTCTGAAACAGGCCAAACAAAACCGAATCCAGAGGTTAACGCCCGCGAAAGCGCTTCCGCTTTTGCTCGGACAGACGCTTCACCGGCTTAGTCCGGAGAACATGAACCTATTACTGACCCATGTCGACCGGCTCTTGCGGGAGGTTCCCGTCTACGAGCTGGAAAACACACCCACCGAGTCCGCCGCCCGCCTCAGCTACGAGACGATGCGCCCGGACAAACCCCAAACAGGAGAATCCCATGAAGCTGAATGAAAATTTTGTCCTCCGGCAGATTGTCGGCAGCTGGGTGGCCGTCGCCGTCGGGCAGGCGAGCGTCGATTTTAACGGCATGCTCCGCCTGAATGATACCGGCGTGCTGCTCTGGAACAAGCTGAAAGATGGCGCGGATGAGCAAGACCTCGCCCGCGCGCTGACGGCGGAATACGACGTAAGCCCGGAGACGGCCGCGCAGGATGTGCAGGACTTCCTGCGGCAGCTGCAAGAGGCCGGTTGTCTGGAAAAGTAAGATACAAGTGATCCACGCAAACCTGACAGGAGGTTGACCCAATGAAAAAATATTTGTCTCTGTTTCTGGCCGTTTGCCTGCTGTGCGGCATGCTCGTCATGCCCGTGAGCGCCGCAACGACGACCGAGCTCAACGCCGCGGACGCGCTCTATTCCCTTGGCCTCTTTCTGGGCACGAACAAGGGCTATGAGCTGAGTAACAGCCTGACCCGCGAGCAGAGCGCGATGCTCCTCGTGCGCATGTTGGGCGCGCTGGAGACCGCCGAAGCAGGCAGCTACACCCACCCCTTCACCGACGTCGCCCCCTGGGCCTCCAAGGTCGTAGCCTACGCCTACGCGAATGAATATGTCAAGGGCTACAGCGCAACGAAATACGGCGGCGCGGACACCGTCACCGATTTCCAGTACCTGACCATCGTCCTGCGCGTCCTCGGCTACACCGACGGCGGCGAAAACCCCGACTTCTACTATCGCACGAGCCGAGGCCTTTCCAAGAAGATTGGTCTTGTTGACAGCGTCGAGGATGACGCAAGCTTTACGCGCGGCGAGGCCGTCGAGATCTTCTGGCGCGCGCTCAACACCAAGCTCAAGGACTCCGACAAGACCCTCGCCGATCGCCTGATCGACCAGAAGGTCTTCGACGCGAAGGCATTCGCCAAGGCCACTGGCTATTCCGAGACCGGCAACCCCGAGAGCGAGGGCCGCGAGGAAAACAAGAAGCCCGACACGTCTGACAATACCAACAATTCCGGCAATAACGGCTCGACTGACAATTCCGGGAACAACGGAAACAATAGCGGCAGCACCACGCCACCCAGCGGCAAGCTCGAGGACACCACGTGGGAGCAGTACCTCGCCATGAGCGCGGACGAGCAGCTGGCATTCTTCCAGAAGTTCTCGAACCCGGCAGATTTCTTCACGTGGAAGGAAAAGGCCGAGGCTGAGTATGAGAAGAACCAGAACGTGATCGAAGTCGGCGCGGACGGCACGGTCGACCTTGGACAGATCCTTGGAAAGAACTGACCGCGTACATACCCGCGTCCCCATGCGGGAGCTTTCGCCGCTGCTGGAGGAGATCATCGCCTCCGGCGGCGTGGCGGAGCTGACAGTGACCGGCCGCAGCATGGAGCCCACGCTCCATGACCGCAAAAGCCGCGTCCGTCTGCAAGCCGCGCCCGAAATGCTCCCGCGCGGGGCCGTCGCGCTCTATAGGCGGGATAACGGCCAGTACGTTCTGCATCGTGTCGCCGCGTGTCGCGGGGAAACCTACGATTTTTGCGGCGACGCGCAGTGGGTGCTTGAAAAAGGCCTCCGCCGCGAGCAGATTCTCGCCGTTGTGACCGAGTTTCAAAGAACGGACCGCTGGACGAGCGTAACGAGCGCAGCGTACGGTCTTTATTGGAGGGCACTTCTCGCCGTGCGGCCGCTTCGCCGGTTCGCCCACCGCGCGGCAGGCTGGCTCCGGCGGCAAGTGACACGGGGAAGGAACCGATGAAAAAACAGACCCATTCGATTTTTTGGCTTCTATCCTGCGTCCGGGCGAGGATCCCCTCGCTTCTGGCGCTGCTGCTCCTCAGCATGGCAAACGCCGAGCTTGGCGTTTTGTTCGCGCTGGGGACAAGAGGCGTTGTCAACGCTGCGGCCTCCGGCGAGGCGGCAGCGCTTTTGCGTGCTTCCGGGGTGCAGGCGGCGCTGATTGCGGCGCTGCTTCTGACACTCACGGGCCTGCGCGCGCTGCGAGACTCTCTTTCGGCAAATCTCGAGCGCGACTGGAAACGGCGCTACCTTGGAAAGCTTCTGCACACGCGGTACGAGGAAAGCTCGAAATTCCATACGGCGGAGCTTCTCAACCGCATGAATAACGACGCGAAGGCCGTGTCTGATGGGCTTGTGACGACGCTCCCTGGCCTTGGCGCAATGCTCGTGCGTCTCGTTGGCGCGGGACTGGCGCTTCTATCCCTGAGCCCTGAATTTACGCTCGCGGCATTGGCGGCCGGGCTTCTCGTGACGATTTTGACGGCGGCCGCCCGAAAAAAGCTCAAAACGCTCCATAAGGCCCTCGGCGAGACAGAAGGCAAAAGCGCTGCATTTTTGCAGGAGGTTCTTGAAAAGCTGTTGCTTGTGCAGGCACTTGACGCAAGCGAGGCCGTGGAAACGCGGGCAGAGACGCTGTTATCGAACCGATTCGCGCTCCAGAAGCGCCGAAAAAACGTGTCGCTCCTCGCGAACACCAGCGTGAGCCTTCTTGGATACGGCGCGGGCTTTGTGACGCTCGTGTGGTGCGCGGTCGGGATTCAGCAGGGGAGAATGACCTTTGGCGACCTGAGCGCCATGACCGCGCTTGTCAGCCAGCTGCAGGGCCCATTCGTGAATCTCTCCGGCGTTCTGCCGCAGATGATCGCGATGCTCGGCTCGTGTGAGCGCCTGATGGAGCTCGATGCGCTGCCTGATGAACCGGAATGCGAGAGGATCGACGCAGGCGCCGTCTATGAGAAACTGACCGCCATCGAGGCGGACGAGCTTTCGTTCGTCTATGACCGCGAGACGGTGTTGGACCACGTCAGCTTTTCCATCCCGAAGGGCAGCTTCACGGTCATTACCGGCGAGTCCGGCGCTGGAAAAAGTACGCTTTTGAAGCTTCTACTCGGGGTCTACACCCCGCAAAATGGCGCGGTGCGGCTTCAGCTGCAAAACGGCGCGCTTCCCATCAGCCCCGCTACGAGACCGATTTTTGCCTACGTTCCGCAGGGAAATCTTCTTTTCAGCGGCACGCTGCGGGAAAACCTGACGCTTGCAAGCCCGGATGCGTCGGAGGAAGCCATCTCGCAGGCCATCTATGCCAGCTGTATGGACGCATTTTTGCCGGAGCTTCCCGAGGGGCTCGATACGCCGCTCGGCGAAAATTCCGCCGGACTTTCCGAAGGGCAGGCGCAGCGCGTCTCGATTGCCCGCGCGGTTCTGAGCGGAGCTGGTGTGCTGCTTTTAGATGAAGCGACAAGCGCGCTGGACGAGGACACGGAGCGCGAGGTGCTGAAGAGGCTATCGTCTTTTCCCGGAAGAACCTGCATCGCCGTAACACACAGGCCTGCTGCGCTCGCGCTTGCGCAGAAGCGACTTCATGTACGGGGAAAGACCATCATAGAAAGCTGAACCGTCCGGTTTCCATAAGGAAATCGGGCGGTTTTCTTTGCCGGGAATTCACAAAAAACGCTTCACTTTTCTGGAAAAAATGTGCGGGAAATTCCGCGGCCGCACTTGATTATTCCGGCTGTAGGCAGTATACTATAAATACCACAAGAGCGTGTATCGGAGTTTTCCGGCCGCGCGGATGGCAGAATTTTATTTGCTCCGCAGCGAAAGATGCGGCAAACGGGAGCAGTGCATGAATAGAAACAAAACCGATTATTATGAAATTGATCTTTTGCGGCTGGCGGGTGCGCTCTGGAAAAAGCTGTGGCTGATCGTGCTGGTGACGCTGCTGTGCGGCGCGCTGGCGTTCGGCTATACGTTCTTCTTGGTAACGCCCTTATATAAGGCGACGGCCATGATGTACGTCAACAACAGTGCCATCAGTGTCGGCAGTGCGAAGGTCAGCATCTCGGCGGGCGACCTGGCCGCATCGCAGAGTCTGGTCGATACATATACCGTCATTTTGAAAACACGCGGCACGCTCAACGAAGTCATCTCGCGCACGGGCGTTCCGTATTCCTATCAGCAGCTGACCAAAATGGTTCAGGCGGAGGCTGTCAACTCCACGGAGGTCTTCTCCATCGACGTGACATCTCCCGATCCGCAGGAGGCAGAGCTCATTGCCAACGCGATTGCGGACATCCTGCCCGATCGGATCGCGGATATCGTGGAGGGGAGCTCGGTCAAGATCGTCGACTACGCGATCGTTCCGGCGGAAATCGCCTCTCCGAGCTACACGCGCAATACAGCGCTCGGTATGCTGGCGGGTCTTGTGGTCATCGCAGCAATCATCTGCCTGCGCGAGATTTTCGACGAGAAGCTTCACAGCGAGGATGATATCACGCAGCGCTATCAGCTGCCGATTCTGGCGGTTATCCCGGATTTGGCGTATTCGGGCGCCGGTGCGTACCGCAGTGACTATGAGCCCGCCAAAAAGGAGAAGACAACTTGAACAAGAATGCACATAGAAACGCCGAGGATTCCCGCAGCCGCCGCGCAATGGTTGGCGGCAAGCTCAGCTTCTCGGCGTCTGAGGCCTATAAGCTGCTTCGAACAAACGTGATGTTCAGCCTTGCGGAAGATGAGGATGGCAGCCGCATTTTCGGCATTACAAGCCCCATAAAGGGCGAGGGCAAGTCGACCACGGCCATCAATCTGGCCTACTCCATTGCGGAATCGGCCAAACGCGTTTTGTTCATCGAGATGGATATGCGCCTTCCCGTGCTGCACAAATCGCTTCCGATCTCCAAAGCGCCCGGCCTTTCCGATCTGCTGGTCGGTTCGGCGCTTTTGACGGATGCGCTGCAAAAGTCCGGCATTCACGACGATCTCTACGTCATTACGGCCGGCAATCTGCCGCCCAACCCCTCGGAGCTTCTGGGCTCGGAGCGTATGAAGGCGCTGCTTGAAAGCTTCCGGGAGCGGTTCGACTATATTCTCTGCGACCTGCCGCCGATCACAGTCGTTTCGGACGCGCTGATGATCTCGCCGATGCTCAGCGGCATGATCGTTGTCGTGCGGAAAAATTATACGGACATGCGCGCGCTGGACGTCACCATGCGGCAGTTGGAATTCACGCAGGTAAAGGTTCTCGGCTTTGTCATGACGTTTGACGATTCGGGCGAGACCGGTGCGAAGCGCTATCGCTATGGCAATAAATACGGTTACAAATACTCGTATCGCTACGACTACGGCTACTATGCCGCAGCGGAAAAGCGCCGCCGCGAGGAGGACAGGCGGAAAAATTCGTCCAAGACTTCTCCTGCGCGGGAAAATCCGGAACAAAAACCATGATCGACCTGCATACGCATATCCTCCCGAACGTCGACGACGGAAGCTCCAGTCTGGAAGAAAGCCTTGCACTTCTTCGCATGCTAGCCTCCCAGGGCGTCACTCTGACGGCGGCAACACCGCATTTCTATGCGACGAGCGACACACCTGAGCAGTTTTTCCGGCGCAGGGAAGCGGCGTGGCAGCAGCTGTCCGGCGCAATGGAGTCCGGCATGCCCTGCGTGCTTTTGGGTGCGGAGGTGGCGTTCTACCGAAATATTTCGCAGATGCAGCAGCTGGAGCGCTTTTGTATCGGCTCAAGCAGGCTGCTGCTGCTTGAGATGCCGTTTGAGCCGTGGTCAGAGCGTGTCCTGGCGGAGACGCTGGAAATTTCCGAGCGCGGGATTCAGGTGGTGTTTGCTCATGTGGAGCGGTATTTCCGGTTTCAGCGCGCGGATATGTGGCAGCGGCTTTCTGACCGCGGTATTTACATGCAGACCAACGCGAACGCCCTTCTTCGGATGGCGAGCGCGGGGAAGACCCTGCGTATGCTGCGGTGCGGGATAATTCAGTTTCTCGCCTCCGATTGCCATAATCTCAAGATGCGTCCACCGCGGATGCAGGAGGCGGCAAGAAAGCTCTCTAAGCACTTCGGAGACGATTTTACGGCGGATTTCTTCCGCAGAGAAGAACAACTTCTGCGGGAAGGATGTGCGTGGTATGCATAAGGTGATTTTCCTGATGGCCGCGCTTGGCTGTTTGCTCATGCTCAGTGCCTGCGCGAAAAAGCAGCAGACGGTCATTGAGCAGACGGCGGAATACATGCGCGCAGGATTGGAAAGCCAGCAGACCGAGACAGCACAGTCGGATGCCTCGCCGGAAGCTCCGGTGGAATCAGACGAGACGGAGCAACCGGAGGAATCGCCGGAGGAGCAGAAGCCGCCCTACGAGAGTTCCATCGATTTTGAGGCGCTCTGGCGCGAAAATTCCGATATTTACGCATGGCTCGATCTGCCGGGGACGAAGATCAGCGACCCGATCTTGCAGCGAGACGGCGAGGATACCTATTACTTAAAGCACGATGTACACGGCCAGCCGTCCAGCTGGGGCTCTATTTTCACGGAGTCGCTCTACAATACTACGACGTTTGCAGACCCTGTGACAGTCATCTACGGTCACCAGATGTATGACGGCAGCATGTTCAGCAGTCTCCAGCGGATCTATTCCGACCCCTCGTGGATGGAGGAAAGCCGCGAGCTGGTCATTTACCAGAAATACCGCGAGCTGCACTATGAGATTTTCGCCGCCGTCCCGACGGACAGCCGCCATCTGCTTTACAGCTACGATTTTACAGACGAAGAAGTTTTTACCGCGTTCTTTGACACCCTGCTGCACAGCCGCGCGCTCGATGCGCAGATCGTTCCGGACGCGTCCGTCAGCCCGGACGATCGGGTGGTCATTTTGTCCACCTGCTACGCCGGAGATTATTCCAAACGCTTTTTGGTGCTTGCAAAATTGACACAGATCGTCGATTAAATGGAGGAATGGGTTATGAGAAAATTTGCGCGTGTGATCCTTGTGCTGGCGCTGGTGCTCGGTGTAAGCGTTTCGGCCTTTGCCGCCGGTGCGCCGAAGAGCCAGGAGCAGCGCCTCGTGCCGATCAACGGCGAGGTCGCGCCGGGCGATTACGTCGGCTGGACGGAAGACAAGGACGGCAATTTTATTGATTATGTCAACGAAAAAGACGTCGACTTCGCGGAGCTCGAGGAGCATCCGAACGGCCTGAAGGAGAAGGTCGACGAAGTGCAGGAACGCCTTGGAGACGACAAGCAGCTGACCGTCTCGAAGATTTTTGAGCTCGAGCTTGACGAGGACCATTCGTCGATTCTCGATGAAGGCGGCAGTGTTACCATCCGTTTTCTGACCGAGCTCAAGGACGGCGAAACGCTGCATCTGCTCCACCAGCTGCCTGACGGCACGTGGGAGGAGATCACGGGTTCGCGCCTGCATTTTAACGATGACGGCACCGTCGATATCAAGTTCTATAACCTTGGCTACGTGGTCTTTGCCGTCAGCACGAATCGCGTGAGCGCGGCGGACGCTGCTACGTCGACCTCGCCGAAGACCGGCCGGCCGCTGTATCCGTTCTGGCTGCTGGCCGCAGCGGCAGCTTTGGCCGCGGGCACGGCAATTATGGTTGCGGTTCTTCCCAAGCGGAAGAAGAACTGAGCATTCTGCAGGAGGTCCGGATGGCCAGCGTGAAAATTGGAAAACGTTCGCTTCGCGCGGCTGTCGTGTGCCTTCTTTTGCTGGGGCTGTTCGCGCTGATCCTGTTTGGCGTCAGCCGGTTCCAGCATCGGCAGGTTGTGCCCGAGCAGATGCAGATCGTGCCGGATGAAGCGGGGCAGAAGCTGTATTACGGCGGAAAAACCTACCGCCTCAAAAGTAACCTCGAGAGCATTCTGCTCATCGGTCTCGATAAAGACTCCAACTACGATTCCTTTCAGGAATACCTCAACAAGGAGCAAAACGACTTTCTGCTGCTGGTTGTGCTCGATAAGCAGGAAAATACCTGTACGGCGCTGCCTCTGAACCGAGACACGATGACGAGGGTCTGGCAGCTGGACGTAAACGGCGAGCCATCTACGAGCCGAATTGAGCAGCTCTGCCTTGCCCATACCTACGGAAGCGGCGGAGACGAGAGCTGCGAGAATACCGTGCGCGCGGTGGAAAATCTCCTTTTCGGGCAGACGGTCGACCACTACGCAGCGCTCAGCATGGACGCGGTCCCGATTCTGGCGGACCTGGTCGGCGGCGTTCCGGTCACGATCGATACGGATATGACTGCGGTCGACCCGCGGTTTATTGAGGGCGAGACAGTCACGCTGGAAGGCGAGCTGGCGCTTTCCTATGTGCGGGCGCGGCAAATCGTTTCCGATGGCACGAACCAGAGCCGTATGGCGCGGCAGGAGCGGTTTTTGCGCTCTGCCTGGGAGGCCTGGAAGGAAAAGACGGCCTCCGGCGACGCAGTGGAGCTGGGAACAGACGCGCTGGTTTCGCTGGGAGAGCGGCTGCGCTCGGACTGTACGGTGCAGAAGCTGAGCCGTTTCCTCGAGCGCGCCGAGCAATGCGAGCTGACGGTTCTGCCAGCGCCTGCGGGGGAAGCGAAGATCAGCGATGAAAACATCGCGGAGTTTTACGTGGATGACGACGCACTGGAGCAGACGGTTCTGAAGCTGTTCTATCGCGAAGAAATCAGCTGAATACGAAGGAATGCGGCGTCTGGGCTTCCGGGCGCTGCTTTTTTGCTGCGAAAATTGTATCCTGACCTGAAAGTCCATATGCGGAGTGCTATAATAGATAGAGCCATCTAACCGTTTTAATAAGGAAGGAACCGTATGTATCCGCTTCCAAAGAGCTATCGCCGCAATTGCCTGTTCAGCGCTCAGAGCGCGGCTTGATGCAAATGCTGCTGCCCATTTTAAAGCGCTGTCTCGTGCCGGGGGACGGAGCAGTCGTTTCACTGCGTTCCACGGTATGGCTGCGATTCGGAAAATTCCAGATAAAAACGCCTGCACCGCGAAGCTGCGATGCAGGCAAGAATTTTGCTGTTTTTATGCCTTGGCGGGCTTGGATGCACGGAGGATCATACCGATGACAAAGCCGATGCAGGCCGGGAGCAGCCAGCCGAGGTTCTTGTCAAATAGCGGCAGGAACTTGCCGGCAAAGATGACCAGCGCGTCCAGATGCAGGCTCTCCTGAAGGCTTCCAGGAAGCGTCTTCATGAAGTCGAAAATCGCGGCGGCCCAGGTGAAGACCATTGTGGAGACATAGACTCTGCGGTCATGGCCGAAGAGCTTTCCGGCGAAGGCCAGAATGATCAGCACGATCGCGGGCGGATAGATGAGCATCAGCATCGGGATAGAGTATTCGATGATCATGCTGAGGCCCACATTGGAGACCGCGAACGAGAAGACCGTAAAGATGATCGCCCAGACGGGGTAGGAGATTTTGCCGTGCGTCATCTTCACGAACGTCTCCGAGCAGGAGGTCACAAGGCCGATGGAGGTCTTGAGGCAGGCGAACGTGATGGTGACAGCCAGAATCAGCTGACCGACGGAGCCAAAATAATGGCCCGCAATCTGTGTCAGGGCAATACCGCCGTTGGCGGAGGTCTCGAAGAGGCCGCGGGACTGTGTACCCATGAGAATCGTCAGAACGTAAATGATCGCCATGAGAATACCGGTCAGAACGCCGGAGCTCAGAACGTCGGCGGCAACCGCGTCGTCATCGTCAACGCCCATGCGGCGAATGACGTCGATGACCACAATGCCAAACGCCAGACCCGCAATCGCGTCCATCGTGCCGTAGCCCTCGATGAACGAAGAGAAGAACGCACCGGTCTCATACGCCGCATCGGGCTCCACATCGGCAACTGCCGCACCCGGATGGATGAGCGCCCGGATGACGAGGACCGCGAGGAACAGGAGGAAAATCGGGTTGATGATCTTGCCGATCCAGACCGTGATTTTGCCGGGTCTTAGCGAGAAGAAGAGAACAAATGCGAAGAAAATGGCCGAAAAGATGAGAAGCGCGATGGGCTCGCGGGACGCATCCGTCAGCATCGGGGTCACGCCGGTGGTAAAGGACGTGGTCGCGCATCTCGGGATTGCGAACAGGGGACCGATGGTGAGGTACAGAAGACACGTGAAGAACACGCCGTAGCCCTTGCTGACCTTGCTCGATAATGTCTGCAAACCATCCGAATGCGTTGCGCCGATGGCTGCTACGCCGAAAATCGGAATGCCGACGGCGGTGATGATAAAACCAATCATGGCGGGCAGGACGTTTCGTCCGGCCAGCTGGCCAAGGTGAACGGGGAAAATCAGGTTGCCTGCGCCAAAGAACATGCCAAACAGGGTTCCGGCCACAAGAATCTTCTGCCGGAGGGTCAATTTTTTCGCGGTCATAAAACAATCAGCTCCTTTAAAAATATAATAGCCGAAATGGTTGAAAAATGGAATCGCGTGATTATAATAGATATATGACGATTTGTCATAGAACCCGTCATACCCGTGGGAGGAAATGCAATGGACAGCAAGAAGCTTGAAATTTTGATGACCGCCATCGACCTTGGCAGCTTTTCCAAGGCCTCGGAGGTCGTGGGCTATACGCAGTCGGGTCTGACGCACATGGTCGACAGTCTGGAGCGCGATATCGGCCTGACGTTGGTGCGGCGTGACCATAATGGAATTACGTTAACTAAAGAAGGGGAGACGCTCATCCCGTCTATCCGAGAGTTCCTGCGCGCGAACGCGAAGCTGGAGAACCAGATCGCGGCCATCACCGACAAAAAGCGCGATACCATCCGTGTCGCGGCCTACGCCAGCATCGCCATGCACTGGATGCCGGAGATTTTATACCGCTTCCGCCGCGTCTGCCCGAATATTGACGTAGATTTGCGCATGGTCGATAATGCGATCGAGCCGTTTGAGCTGCTGGAAAAGGGGAGAACCGACGTCATTTTCGCGGCGAAGCAGGCGGGCTTTTCCTGCGATTGGACGCCGCTTTGTCAGGATGCGATGTACGCGATCCTGCCGCCGGATTATCCGCTGGATGGGCAGGAAACGTTTCCCATCGAAGCGTTTGAGGGCAAGGAATTTCTGATGCCGTACGGGAAATTTGATTTGGACGTGAAGGCGGCATTGTCTGCAAACAATGTAAAACCAAAGATCAGGCCTTGTCATGTCGACGACGAGACGGTCATCCGCATGGTCGGAAAGGGGCTGGGACTGTCGATGATGGCGGAAATGATGATCCGCGGCCGGACGAACGGCGTAACGGCTGTGCCGATCGAACCCGCGACCGGACGTGAACTCGGAATGGGGCTGCACATGCGCGAATCCATGCCCGACGGTATCCTGCGCCTGCGCGAGTGCGTGCTGGCCTTTATCGGGACGCTGCCAGGTACCGAAAGTTGATTTAAAATAAAAGATATGTCCAAATAAGAAAAAGTAAATTTCAGAAAGCAACTATGTCGAAGAAATCAAAGTGTTGATGGACGCTTATATCAAAGGCGCAGAGCAGTAAGCAGTTGCAGAAAGGCCACCCGAAAGGGTGGTCTTGACTTTTTACATTCATCTTGCTATAATGAATGAACGCAACAAAATAAAAATTTTGTTGCGTTCGAAGTGAAGCTTTCAACAATCAAGCCAACCGGGATAGCCTTCAAGCCTTTCTGGCGGTTTTACAGGAGGTCTTATGGAAACATACAATGACGCGCCGCAGGTGCTGCGCAATTTCTTATCCTATCACGAAACGGTCAAGGGCCAGTCGCGCCGGACGGTTTCGGAATACTATCTTGATCTTCGGATGTTCCTGCGTTTCGTCCGGCTCATGCGCGAAGAGCTGCCGTACAAAACGCCGCTCGACGACATTCCTGTTAAAGATCTCGGGATCGACTTCATCCGCTCAATCACGACCTCCGAGGTGTTTGACTTTTTGTCGTATCTTGCGAACGACCGCGAAAACCCGGAAGCTGCCTCCGGAGACTCCGGCATCGGCTCTGCCGCGCGCGCCAGAAAGCTCTCAGCCATCAAGGCGTTTTACAACTATCTGACGGTGTCTACCAAGCAGATCACGGAAAATCCGGTCAAGGACATTGAATTTCCGAAAATCCGTAAAAGTTTACCGAAATACTTATCGCTCGACGAATCCAAAACGCTTCTGAAAGCCGTCCAGGGGCCAAATCAGGCGCGGGATTTCGCAATACTCATGATCTTTTTAAATTGCGGCATCCGGCGCTCGGAGCTTGTAGGGCTCAATTTGACGGATGTTTATGACGACCGTCTGCGTGTAGTTGGTAAAGGCAACAAAGAGCGCATCGTCTATATGGGCTCAAGCTGCCGCAAAGCCATCGACCGGTACCTGATCGAGCGCAGTCAGATCGTGCTGTCGGACAACCGGGCGCTCTTCGGCTCGCGCGACGGCAACCGCATCAGCGTCTCTGCGGTCCACCGGCTGGTCAAAAAGCACCTGCTCGCCGCAGGCTTGGATTCCACACAGTTTTCCGCGCACAAGCTTCGCCACACGGCGGCAACCCTCATGCTCTCGAACGGTGTGGACCTAAAGACGCTTCAGGAGGTGCTCGGCCACGAAAACCTCAACACCACGCAGATCTACACCCACATCGAAAGCACCGAGCTCAAAATCGCCGCCGAGGCCAATCCCCTCTCCCATCTGGCTTTAGACGGCCCGGATACAAAATCAGAAAAATAATCTGAAATTTACAGAAAAAGAGCTGCGATTGAGAAAAATCGCAGCTCTTATGTTTCGCTAAAGCAGCTCGTTAGCCACCTAAGTATGCGCGTTTGACCGATTCGCTGGCCATCAGCTCCGCACCCGTTCCGGAAAGCGTAATGCGGCCGGACTCGAGCACGTACGCGCGGTCTGCAACCTGCAGCGCCATCTGCGCGTTCTGCTCGACGAGAAGAATCGTGGAGCCTGCCTTGTGAAGGCTCTTGATGATCTCAAAAATCTGCTCAACCAGCAAAGGCGCAAGGCCCATGGACGGCTCATCGAGCATGAGAAGCTTCGGCTCGCTCATGAGCGCTCTTCCCATGGCCAGCATCTGCTGCTCGCCGCCGGAGAGCGTACCGCTGACCTGCGTACGGCGCTCTTTGAGGCGCGGGAACAGCTCATAGACATGCTCCAGATTTTCGTCAAACTTGCCGTTCGGACGCGTGTATGCGCCCATTTCCAGATTTTCTTCAACTGTCATTCTCGCAAAAACGCGGCGGCCTTCGGGGCACTGAACAAGGCCGGTCTGGACGATCTTGTTGGGAGCCACGCCCGTGACGTTGTGGTCCATGAACTGAATCTTGCCGCTTCTGGGCTTGAGTAAGCCCGAAATGGTGTTCAAAACCGTGCTCTTGCCCGCGCCGTTCGCGCCGATGAGCGTCACGATCTCGCCTTCCTGCACGTGAAGCGAAACGTCTTTCACAGCGTGGATTGCGCCATAGTAGACATGCAGATTTTCAACGGAAAGCAACATTTTATTGGCCCTCCTTTTTCTTGCCGAGGTAGGCTTCGATGACCGCAGGGTTTGCCTGAATGTCCTCGGGTGTGCCCTTAGCGATGATCTTACCGAAGTTCAGAACGCAGATACCCTCGCAGATACCCATGACGAGGTTCATGTCGTGCTCGATGAGCAAAATCGCAATGCCGAACATGTCGCGGATGCGGACGATGTTGTCCATGAGCTCACTCGTCTCCGAGGGGTTCATGCCGGCAGCCGGCTCGTCAAGCAGCAGCAGGCACGGATTCGTCGCCAGTGCGCGGACGATCTCGAGTCTGCGCTGCGCGCCATACGGAAGCGAGCCCGCCTTGTGGTCCGCCATATCCTGCATGTCGAAAATGCTGAGAAGCTCCAGCGCGCGCTCCTTTGCGATGCGTTCCTTGCGCCAGTACTGCGGCAGGCGGAACATTGCCGTACCGAGCGTGTATTTCGTCTCGTTGTGAAGACCGACGAGAACGTTGTCGAGCACCGACAGATCGCGGAACAGGCGGATATTCTGGAAGGTTCGGGCAATGCCCATCTGGTTGACCTGAATGGTGGTCTTCCCTGCTGTGTCCATGCCGTCGAGCAGGATGGTACCGCGCGTCGGCTGATAGACCTTGGTAAGAAGGTTAAAAACGGTCGTCTTACCCGCGCCGTTCGGGCCGATCAGACCGGCGATCTCAGTTCTGCCAATGGCGAAGTTGAAGTCGCTGACAGCAGACAAACCGCCAAAGTCAATACCGAGGTGGCGCGCTTCGAGAATCGGAGGCAGCGAAACGTCGCGTTCGGGGATGATGTTGGTTGCGGGAACCGGAACAAGCTTTGTCTTGGGTCTTTCAGTTCTGCTCATTGTCAGCTTCCTCCTTACCTTTTCTCAGCTCTGGCCGGAACACAAAATTGAGTGCCTTTTCAAGTACCCGGGACATCGAGAAATCGTAGCTGCCGAATAGTCCCTTTGGGCGGAAGATCATCATGACGACCAGCGCCAGCGAGTATGCGACCATGCGGTAGTCCGCCACCGAGCGAAGCAGCTCCGGCAGCACCGTCAGAACCGTCGCCGAGACGATCGAGCCAAGCATCGAGCCCATACCGCCGAGCACAACGATGACGAGGATCTCGATGGATTTCATAAATTTGAACGTCGAGGGGTACAGAGAACCAAGGTAGCCTGCGTACAGGCAGCCTGCAATACCGGCGAGCATGGCCGAGAACACGAACGCCATGGTCTTATAATACGTGGTGTTCACGCCGACGCTCTCAGACGCGATCTCGTTGTCGCGGATAGAGAGGATCGCCCGGCCGTGCTTGGATTTCATCATCGTATGGATGAAGAAGCATGCGAGCACGACGCAGATAAACACCAACGTCACAGACGCAAATTTCGGGATGCGCTTGAGGCCTGCCGCGCCGTAGGTGAAATCAAAGCCCAACACGGAGTCGATGTTCGTCAGGACAACGCGGATGATTTCACCGAAGCCCAGGGTGATAATGGCCAGATAGTCGCCGCGCAGGCGAAGCGCCGGGATACCGATGATAACACCGAAAATACCGGCAACCACTGCGCTGATGACGATAGCGGCCAGAATGTACGGAATAAGCGCGGCAGTATTGCCTTCCTTCAGAAGTGCAGCCGCAGGCGTTGCTTTCATGAAAATACCGCCCGCGTAAGCGCCGACTGCCATGAAACCCGCATGCCCCAGCGGCAGCTGGCCGAGGTAGCCGGTCGCGATGTTCAAGGACACTGCAAGGATGATGTTGATACCAACGGTGATCAGAATGCCCGTCCAGTAGTTTGTGATGATGCCGGAGGAAATGAGTCCAGTCAGCAAAAAGTAGAAGCCGACCACCAACGCGAGGTTGATAACATATCGCGCCGGCATGGGGATCCGGATTTTCGATCTTGTTTTCATATCGTTTCCTCCCCCATCAGACCTTTTCCGTGACCGGATGGCCCATAATGCCGGACGGCTTTACAAGCAACACCACGATCAGAATTGCAAACACGACTGCGTCCTTCCAGACGGAAAGACCGACCGCCGCGACGAGCGCTTCGAGAAGACCAATGGCAAAGCCGCCGATCATTGCACCGGGAATCGAGCCGATGCCGCCAAGAACGGCCGCGACGAACGCCTTCAGGCCGAGCATCGAGCCCATCGTGGGCGATGCCTGAGAATACGCGCAAAGATACAGAACCGAGCCGATACCGGCAAGCGCTGAGCCGACCGCAAATGTAAATGAGATCGTTTTGTTGAGGCTGATGCCCATCAGCTGCGCCGCGCCCATATCCTCAGAGACCGCGCGCATCGCCTTGCCGAGCTTCGTTTTCTGGACAAGGAGCGTCAATGCGACCATCGCGATGACAGCGACGATGATGGTCAAGATCGCAGTATAGCTGATCGTGACGGAGCCGAACGACACATTGCCGGGAACAAGCGTGTCCATGCTCTTGGTGTCGGCGCCGAACAGAAGCTGCGCACCGTTTTCAAGCAGGAACGAAATGCCGATCGCTGTGATCAGAAGCGAAAGACGGGGCGCCGAGCGAAGAGGCGTATAAGCAACCTTCTCAATCACAACGCCAAGCAGCGTACTTGTGACAACAGCCAGAACAACGGAGAGAATCGGGTGCAGGTGGAACGCAGTCATGGCATAGAACGCGGTATACGCGCCGACCATGATGATGTCGCCGTGGGCAAAGTTCAGAAGCAGGATGATACCATAGACCATGCTGTAGCCAAGGGCCACCAGCGCATACACAGAACCTGTCTGCAAGCCGTTAAACAGCTGGGAAACAAACAAACTCATGAGCTTTCTTTCCTTTCTTTCATCTTTCGGACATCCGATGGCTGTCTCTATACACTAAATATAGGAGCACCCATCGGACGTCCGGAAAACGGCCTTTGGGAGGGGAGCTTGCGCTCCCCTCTCAAAAAACCGTGCCGGGTCAAAACTTAGAACATTTCTTTGAAGACTTCCTCGCCGCCGGTCAGCTCGATGATCGCAACGGACTTGATGGGGTTGTTGTCGGAGTCGAAGGAATAAGTACCGGTAATGCCCTTCACGCCGTCCATGGTCTTGATGGCGTCAATGACAGCCTGCTTGTACTCGTCCGTACCAGCCTCGAGGCCGGCGTCTTCCGCAGCCTTCAGACCGTAAGCCATGATCATGGATGCATCGTAAGCAAGAGGCGCAAACATATTGGGGACTTCTTCCACGCCGAAGGTCTCGCAGTAGTCCTTTTCGAACTGTGCAACGTCTTCGGTGCCGGGCGCGTAGCCAGAGCAGTAGACGCTGCCTTCGAGTTCTTCTGCAGAAGCATAATCCTTGACGGAGCCGAAGCCGTCGCCGCCGAGGAAGGTGGCGGTGCAGCCTGCCTGACGGGCAGCCTGGATAGCAAGACCAGCCTCACCGTAATAGATCGGGCAGAAGACAATGTCGGGGTTCTTGGAAGCAATGTTGGTCATCTGTGCCTTGAAGTCCTTGTCGCCGGTAGCAAACGCCTCGGTGTCGACAATTTCAAGACCCATGCGCTCGGCCTCAACGACGAATGCGTTCTTCAGACCTTCGGAGTAGTCACTGCCGGTTTCGTAGAAGATCGCGGCGGTCTTGGCGCCCAGCTTTTCAACGGCGTAATCCGCCATCTTCTGACCCTGGAACGGATCGATGAAGCAGGCACGGAACACGTTCGTGCGGACCTCGCCGGTGTCTTCCATAACCGTTACGCCGGTTGCGGTAGCGGAAGCGGTAATCTGGGGCATGTTGTCTTCATAGGTCGCGTCGGCAAGGCCGATGGTCGCGCCGGTCAGAACAGAGCCGATGACAGCGGTGATGCCGTTTTCCTTGGCAAGGTTGTAAGCGTTGACAGCCTCGACGCCGTCGCCCTTGTCGTCATATTCCTTGACAACAACCTTCTTGCCGTTGATGCCGCCGGCAGCGTTCAGCTGGTCGAAGTACAACATCACAGCGTTGCGGACAGGAATGCCGTACTGTGCGTAGTCACCGGTGGTGTTGCCGATGAACGCAATGTCGATCTCGCCGTCGGTCGCGGCTGCATCGGAAGCGTCAGCGGATTCATTGGAAGCGGTCTCAGTGGATGCGGTGGATTCGCTTGCCTGTGTGGTGCTGGAGCCCTGCTCGGTCTTGGCCGCGCAGCCTGCCATAACGCTCAGCAGCATGACGACTGCCAGCGCGAAGCAGAATAACTTCTTCATGTTCTTCATCATTTCTTACCTCATTTGCGAAATATTTTTCAGCTGTACGCGACAGCATGAAATCAGTTTTTTGTCTCAACGAAGGGCCATAGTCAAAACAATAGCGGCTCTGCAAAAAGCAAAGCCGCTTACCTTTGATTCTTCCTAGGCCGCCTCGCGCGCCCCATTGGAAGCATCCAACGCATTTCTGCTTTCTGCCATATTCAGTTGCTGCATAATGCGTACGACAAGTACAAGAAGTACAAGCGCCGCAAGCCCTACCAGTACGGTAAGGTTCATAAGCAGGCAAATAAAAATGGACACGGCCAGAATGGCAGCGTCCAAGCAGATAACATGGGATGCGGATGCCTTGCGAGCGCAAGAACAAGCCGGTGCGCACGCAGCTGCATCGGTACGGTTCGACTGATTCATCTGAGCCATTTCGTAACGCTTCATCTCGTGCGCCCCCTTCGTTTTTGATGTGCCCATTATAATCTCGTACTTTACTGCTGTCAAGCGTTAAATCCCTGAAAGAAGTCGAAAAATGCCAGTTTGATTTTGTGCAATTTGTACAGATACCGGAAAATACGGAATATTGGAGGAATACTTGCATTTCCGGTCTATATTTGGTATTCTATAGAGGTCGACTGGCGATTTTCGTCAGAACAAGAAAAAGGTGTGTGAAAAGAATATGGAAAAAACCACGAAGCGCCGCTTCGGCGATCGGAAGGATGGCGTGCTGCTGCGCGATTTGGACGGCATGCATTTTATTACGCCAATCATCTATCCCAACCGCTGCGACAACGAGGCCTATCTCTCCGAGACGATCGATCTGACCAATATGAACGCATATCTGGAGAAGAAAAACGCGGAGCATCCCGACTTCCCCTACACAATGTTCCACATCATCGTTGCCGCGCTCATCAAGACGATTACGCTCCGCCCGAAGATGAACCGCTTTATCGCGAATAAGAACTTCTATCAGAGAAACGGCGTGTCCGCGTCGTTCGTGGTCAAAAAGCAGTTTGCCGACGAAGCGGCCGAAGCCCTCGCCGTTGTGCGCGGCAAGGATGAATCGACGCTTGATACCATCCACGAAGACCTCCGGCACCAGATCATGGACTGCAAGGACATGACGAAGACCGACACCTCGACGGACTTCATGGATATCTTTAACCGCATGCCGCGCTTTCTCGGAAAGTTCATCGTCTGGCTGCTCACGCGGCTGGACATTCATGGTTGGATCCCCGCATCGATCATCGAGACAGATCCCTACTACTGCACGGTTGTCATCTCGAACCTTGGCTCGATCAAGCTCCACAGCGGCTACCATCACCTGACGAACTGGGGCACGTGCTCGGTGTTCTGCATCATCGGCGAAAAGTCCCTGCGCCCGGTTTTCCAACCTGACGGCTCCTATGTGATGCATGAGATGCTGGATCTCGGTCTGACGATCGACGAGCGTCTTGCAGACGGCTATTATTATTCCAAGACCATCCGACTTCTTCGAACGCTCCTTGAAAATCCAGAGCTTCTGGAGACGCCCGCAAATCAGGAAATCGAATATTAAAGAACCCTTAGGGGCGGACAACGCTGCCCGTCCCCTTTTCATGCTGTAAAACAACTACGAATCATATGAAAAACGAAGGATGGTGCAAACCGCTCCATCCTTCGTTTTTCTATTTTTCAGTCTGTACGTTTGTGATAGACGAATGCATTTGGAAGCGCGCGGCCGCCGGGAAGCGCCAAATTGCAGCAGCGTGTGACGTACTGTCCGTCATACCACATAATGGCGCTCGTGCCGCCGTCGACGTTCATGGCCTGCACCGCGCCATGCCGCGCCAAAATGGCCGAGCATTCGTTGACGCTGGTGCCGAGAATGCCGCTTTCCGGCATGCGCCCCTCGATCACAAGCAGCAGCATTTCCTGCCGACTCGATTGCCCGATGCAAGCGCGCGGGGCTTCGCTCGTCCAGTAATTGCTCTGGATGATCTCGCCGTCGACGATGAGCGCGGGGTTAAACTCCGTCGCGTCGCGGCAGTCCGCGCGAACCTCCTCGTCAGACCTGCGAATGCAGACGGTGTTGTCCGTCAGAATCTCGAACCGGGCATACGGAAAATCATCCATGTAGGGGTAATGCTCCCCGTAGGCGACCCCGTCGCTCATCGCAAAGCCCGCGAGCTCTCCGCCGTTCCCCTGCCCGCCCGGGTCAAGAAAGCCGTTGCAGGTCATGGATAACAGCCCGCCGTGCGCCTCAGCGATCTCCCCGACCGTCTGGCCGTAGCTGCCGAGCCCTTCCGACATTTCAACGCTCAGGCGCGCCGGAACCTTCGCAACTGCCAGAACGCCACGGTACTTTTCCCCCGCGACGCGCACGAGCAGCACCTTTTCCCGGAAATTTACGGCCAGCACCTGCTCGCCCATCGTCGTCCGGATGCTCGTCCCGGACTGATTGAGGCCGGATTCGTTGATGTTGATGCCAGCCCAGCCGTTTGCGAGCGTCTCCGGGTGTTCGTCCAGATACGTTTGCATCGAATCGCGGTCAAGCTCCCAGAAAACATCATAGAAGTCGTCCTCAGTGATCTGCGAGGCCGCCTTTTCCGGAGCGGTCAAGGGCACGACCTTTGCGTCCGTTTGACTGCCGAATTTCCAGTTCTCAAAGAGCTTCCACGTCGTTTCGCCGTCGGAATATGTCAAATCCGCGATCTGATCCGTAAGCGCGACAGAATGTGCCGGAGGCAGTGTCTGGACAATGGCTGGCGCGGTCGGTGAAAAAGTGAGGCTGCCTGATGCCGTGTCATAGTAGTAAGAGACCGGAGAAAGCATGCCTTGCATACTATCGTAGAATGTCGCAATGACCTTGACCGCATCGCCGTCCTTGTAGGCAGACACCATGTAGCCGGAGCTGCCCTGCATATTGTTCGTGCCGAACGCAGTGCCGGGGTCTAAGGCGAGCGCCATACGGCTTTGCTGCAAATCGTAGACAAAGAGGCCGAAGTAACCGTGAAATACGACGTAATTTTCGTCCGCGTAGTCGGTGGTAATACCAACGCCGATGGACATGTCGGTCGTAAGCTCCGGCTCCTGCCGCATGCCGCAGAGCGTCCCGGTTTCGAGCGAGTAATAAAGCTTCTGAACAAGCTCCTCCTGCTTGTTCCCTTCCCAGATGGTCAGCTTGAGCGTCTTATCGTCCATTACCTCCTGCGCCCATGTCCGGTCTACAGCCGGCGGCTTTCTGGTCGCGACGAAGTAATCCGCAATCGCGCCGTAATAGTGCGGGAAGTTCCCGACCATGCCGTTCTTGCGCGAATCCGCGCCGGTAAACGTGCGCGCCTCGTCCTCCGAAGTCAGCACCCAGAGCGCCGTTTCGAACTTGTCATAGACCGCCGTCCGGATGGCCTCTTCCTCTTCAGCTGTGAGCGCTGGCTCGTCGGAGGCCTCCTCTGCCGTGTCCGCCCAGTTTTCGCCGAGCGTCATCGTAGCAAGCCGGTCTTCCCCGGAAGCGGGGATGTCCGTGAAGATTGCAACATCTCCTTTCTGCCCGAGCGCCAAGCGAACAGAAGTAATCTCAGCATCGCCGTAGGTGCCAATCTGGAAGGTTTCTCCGGGTGCGGCGGCAAGCGCCGAGCTGACGCTTCCTTCCGTGAAGCGAAGCATAACGGAGTTGAAGTTGACACTTGTCATCTCACTGGAATTTGTTTCCCGCATGCGCCGATCGGCGATGCCGAAGACAATGGTCTGCCCGGCCATCTGGGTCTGGAACACGCCGTAGCCTGCGCCATCGTCCACGTGTCCCGTTTCCATCTGCGTAACCTGAATCTCACCGTCCACCTTCTGCGCCAGCATCAGAATCGCGTCCAGACTCGCATCCTCGTTCGTTCGCTTTGCCGTGACAATGGTTCCGAGCCTGCAAGGACTAAAGTCGCAGTCCACAATCGGATTTGGCGCTGTTTCGCGCAAAATCGCCGCATGTACCTCGTCGTTTGGAAGGTTCACGAGCGTATACATCCAATTGCCGTTTTGGTCCTCAATCACCAGCTGTCCATCCAGAACACCGTATTCCCAGCCCTTTCCGGAGAAATTGGCCTGATCGTCCCGATTCGGTGTTTTTCCATCGTCCAGCTGATGCTTGATTGTGCCCGTGCGAACCACACGCGCCGCGTCCTCCGGCGCAAGGTTTTCATTTGTCAGCTGATAGAGGGTACCATCAACCTGAACCAAAGGAGGAAGAAGATCGGGTGTGGACGCTGTATGGTCTGCGGCGCTGTTCGTAAACGTGCAGGCGGCCAGCAGCAGGCACACGCCGACGACAAGTATCAGGGTGACAGCTGTCATCTTCGGCTTTTTCGCAATCAGGCGAATCCGCGCACGAAGCGTCTTTTTGCCGGAGACCATCGTTGTCGCGCAGAGCGCTGCCTGCATGGGTGCGCGTTTGATGGATATCTGGTCGAGAAGCGTTCGTCCGTAGGCAATGCGCGCGCCGTCGTCCAGCCTCCGGAGCGCCAGATCGTCGCAGGCCAGCTCGCAGTCGATTTTAGACAGCCACGCCGCCAGCCACACAAACGGGTCGAACCAGTACATGGCCAGAAGCAGCAGCCGCAGCGCGCACCAGATGTGATCCCTGCGCCGATAGTGCGTCTGCTCGTGGAGCAGCACGTAGGTATTGGGTGTTCCGTCCGCATTCAAGGCCTGCGGCGTGATATAAATCGCTGGACGGAAGAGGCCAAATAAGCAGGAAGACGGCAAAATTTCCGTTATGTAAACCGAATTTTTGCACTCCGGCACCTCCAGCCGCACCCGGTTTCGCTTCAATCGAGCGGCCAGGACCGCGTTCTGCCCCAGCATAACGATGAGCGCAAGCGCCGCGCCAATGCCCCAGACAAAATAACAAATCGTAAGCGGCGCGGGATGAACGCGTGCGTTCTGCATCTTTGTATCGGAAGAAACAGCCTGCGCCTCTTGCATCTGCGCCGCGCTGGGAGTATCCGCCGCCGAGGGTTCGTCCGTAATTGCCGACGGCTCCATAGGAAGCGCGGTCACCGCCTGCGGAACCTGCGCTGGAACCGACGCTTCCTCTAAAACCGCCGCCATCTGCTGCTCCGGTACATAGTTCATCACGCTCGCGGCGCTCTGCCCGATCGAAACCGGAACCAGCAGCCGCACTGCGACAAGAAGCCACAGCCCAAATTGCAGCCGCGGGCTGATCTTCCCGTGAAGCAGAATCCGCAGAAGCGCCAGCGCCAGAATGAGTACGGAGGACGAAATGAGAACCTCCAGAATCTGCTGTCTCATAAGCCCTCCTCCGCCTGTTTGAGCATATCGTAGAGCTCTTCAAGATCATTTTTGGAAAGCTTCGCGTTGTCGATAAAATTGCTCATGAGAAGCCCGAAATTCCCGCCGAACGCGCGCGAAAGGAGCTGCTGCGTCTCAGAATACGCCGCGTCCTGCTTCTGGATCGCGGGATAATAGAGCCTTGGACGCTCACCCTCGAAGCGCAGAACGCCCTTGTCCGTCATGCGCGAGATGAGCGTCTTGATTGTACTGGCCGACCAATCGGTTGAGCGCTGCAAATTGGAGACGAGCTGCATGAGCGTCTGGGGCGCGTGTCCCCAGAGCGCCTGCAAGACCCGCCATTCGCTGGCGTTGAGCTTGTAGTCCATCGTGTGTTCCTCCTCTGTCTACGTCTGTAGTCTCAGATTATCATACAAGTCTACGATTGTCAACTGGATTAGAGAAAAAGTTTACAAATGTAGATTGGAGGCGTAAAAAAGCTGCGTGGTTACTTCCCCGCCGCAATTTTGTCGTTCGTATCCTTTAGAATTTCCGCCCGCAGCACCTTTAGATAGTCCGAAAACTGAACAATATCGGTCGCATATGTCCGGTTCAGCTCGTATTCGTGCGGCTCCCACGTAGAAATCGGCGATTCGTTGTGCTGAATGACAGCCTCCAGCTTGTCAATCGACTTGTAGAGCTTCGCTTCCGGCGTCTCGAGTGCGTCCATTTCCGCGTACAGCGCTGTCATCTGCGATGCGAACGGTTCCGGGAGGCTCTTCACCCAATCGCTGAGCAACTTCGTTTCCCGGTCCTCATCCGCCTGCGTCTTCTGAAACGTCGGAATATCGCCCGTAAAGCACTCGCCAAGGTCGTGGATCAGGCACATTTTGATGACCTTGTCCATGTTGAGCGTTGGGAACTCGTCCGTCATAAAATACGCCATCAGCGCCATGCGCCAGCTGTGACTGGCCACGTTCTCCGGCGCACCTTTTGTCGTCGTGCAGTGCCTTGTTTCGTCCTTGAGCTTTTCTGCCACATGCAGAGCGTCCAGCAGTTTTCTAGCCTCCATCGTTTTTCCTCCCCTTTTAAAGCGCCATTTCAATGGCTTCCCGGATATTTCTCACGCGGATGAGCTCTAAACCATCCGGCACTTGCAGCTGCTTTGTCGAGTGCCGCGGGACGATGCACCGCGTAAAGCCGAGCCGGGCCGCCTCTGTGAGCCGCTGCTGCATCGACGTGACCGCGCGCACCTCGCCCGTGAGTCCCACCTCACCGATGGCAAGCGTCTTGGGGTCGATCGGCGTATCACGGTGGCTCGATGCAACGGCCAGAACGAGCGCCAGATCCGCCGCAGGCTCATCCAGATATAAGCCGCCAATGACGTTTACATATGCGTCGCACATCGAGATGTTCAGCCCGCCGCGCTTTTCCGTGACGGCAAGCAATAAATTCGCGCGGTTGAAATCGAAGCCGTTGCTTGTCCGGCGCGGAACGTTGAAGCTTGTCCGGCTGACGAGCACCTGCACCTCGGCAAGCACCGGCCTTGTCCCTTCCATCGCGCAGGCCACGCAGGTCCCGGGCGCGTTCAAAGGCCGTCCGGAAAGCAGCATTTCCGATGGATTCGGCACCTCGCGCAGTCCTTCTTCATCCATCTCGAACACGCCGATCTCATTTGTCGAGCCGAAGCGGTTCTTGGCCGCGCGCAAAATCCGGTACCCCATCGCCTGCTCGCCTTCAAAATACAACACGCAGTCGACCATGTGCTCTAAGACCTTCGGCCCCGCGATCGCGCCCTCCTTATTGACATGACCCACGACAAAAACGCTCGTCCCGGTGCTTTTCGCCAGATGCATCAGCCGCATCGTGCAGTCTTTGACCTGCGAGACAGAGCCGGGCGCAGACGTATTATCGGGCGTAAAAAGCGTCTGAATCGAGTCCGCAATCAGAATGTCGGGGTTTACCTCGCCGAACGCGCTGAGTATTTCGTCGAGGTCGGTTTCCGACAAGACATATAGGTTCTCGCTCTCCACCCGCAGCCGGTCGGCGCGCATTTTGAGCTGCTGTTCGGATTCTTCGCCGGAAACATAAAGAATTTTCTGCGTTTTTCCAAGATACGCGCAGATTTGCAGCAGAAGCGTCGATTTGCCGATACCAGGCGCGCCGCCAACCAGAACGAGAGAGCCCTTCACCCCGCCGCCTCCCAGCACGCGATCGAGCTCGCCGAGCCCCGTCGAGAACCGGATCTGCCGGTCGGACGCATCCAGCTCACGAAGTTTTTTGGGTTTGTTCGCGCCAAGCTTCATTCCCACGGACGCTTTGTTAGCCGCGGGCTTCTTGTCTTCAAATTCCACAATGCTGTTCCACGCACCGCAGGCCGGGCACTGGCCCTGCCATCTCGGTGTTTCATTGCCGCATTGGTTGCAGATAAATACGCTTTTTGCCTTCATTGGCTGTCCCCTTCTGTTTCTAAATAGGCGCAGAGCGCGCCGCAGATTGCACCGGCGAGCCTTTGCTGATAGTCCTTTTGTGTGAGCCGCTCAGCTTCCAGCTCGTTCGATAAAAAGCCGCACTCGACCAGAACGCCCGTGCAGGAGATTTTGTCCATCAGATAGACAGACTGCGACGGCTTGGCTCGCCTGTGATTGCTTGGGTCGACACAGGCGCGGAGCGTCGCTTGCAGCTGTTCTGCTAAGGCCTCGCTTCCCAGCGTTTTCGCATAGAACACCTGCGCGCCGTGGTATTTGGTCTCCGGGAAAAAGTTCTGATGGATGCTTAAAAGCAGCGCGTTTGGCGTGGATTCGACGAACTTCACGCGGTTTTTGAGGTCGGAAACCTTTTTTTGCTGGATGCTGCCGCCCTCGGTGTAGACCGACACGTCCTGCGTCCGCACCATCGCTGTCCGCACGCCCGCAAAGCGCAGCAGATCGTTCGTGATTCCCGCGATTTCGAGATTGATCGTGCTCTCTAAAACCCCGGATTTACTGCTCGCGCCGCCGTCTTCTCCGCCGTGCCCCGCGTCAATGACCACGGTGACCGGATTGTTGTCTGAAAACGCAGGCGCGGTTCTCGAGAGCATTCCTGCCGAATAGCCGCACACGAGAAGAACCGCCAGCGCCAGCACGGCACAAACCGCATAAACCGCCGCTTTTTTCATTGCCATCACCTCAAGCTATCTTATGAGGCGCAGGACCAGTATAGCATATTTTTTCCGCGCTGTAAAGAAGAAGTTCCCCCGCACAAAGCATGTACGGGAGAACTCGGGATATTTACTTGAGAAGCGCCTTGTGGTAGACCTTCTTGCCCTTGCGGATCTTCAGGCCTTCTTTGAGCTGCTCGGCGGTGTAGGACGCGTCGATGGACTCGACCTTCTCCTCGTTCACCATCACGCCGCCCTGCTGGACAAGACGGCGTCCTTCGCCCTTGGAGGGAATGAGCTGGCAGGCGAGCATCAGATCAAGAATGGCAATCTTGCCATCGGTGAGCTGGTCTTCCGTGAGCTCGGTGGTCGGCATGTTGGAGTCGTCGCTGCCGCCAGCGAAGAGCGCCTTTGCCGCTGCCTCCGCCTTCACAGCTTCCTCCTCACCGTGGACGAGCTTCGTGAGCTCATAGGCGAGAATTTCCTTTGCGCGGTTGAGCTGGCTGCCTTCCCACTTGTCCATCTCGTCGATCTGCTCAAGCGGCAGGAACGTCAGCATGCGAATGCACTTGAGTACGTCTGCGTCGCCGACATTGCGCCAGTACTGGTAGAACTCGAACGGGCTGGTCTTGTTGGGGT
>ENA-OWRJ01001226-OWRJ01001226.1-human-gut-metagenome-genome-assembly--contig:-NODE-1226-length-27950-cov-19.587417_pt1 | contig 27950 bp, 21 predicted proteins | sample MGYA00248269_ERZ651897 | MGnify/ENA primary metagenome ERZ651897 (study PRJEB26924, sample SAMEA4378252) | human gut metagenome | biome: human gut; feature: human-associated habitat; material: faeces...
CGAGAGAAAAAGTTAAACGGTAAACCAGACGATAGTGCAGACACCTATGAAAATTTAGAATTGCTTTCCAAGGTCACCGAACGCAATTTCTCTAGTGCTGCCACATCGAAGGTCCAAACGGCTGATCCACTCTCGGAGAATCGACCTTTTATTTCATCGGGAAAGCGCAGCACCGAACTCCAGACCATTCGTGAGCTAGGAGAAAAGATGGCAATGGTTGATCATGTCGCCGATGCCGAAGGAATGTTCAGTGAAATCAACAGTGCCTCTGATAGCTTTATTTTCCGTCTCGAACAATGCTTTGCTCTGTATCCCGACTTTCTGACAAATGTAGAGATTGAAGCAAAAGTTATTGCTGCTTTGCAAAAGGCAGAAAGCTATATTGTGCATCTGAAAGAACAGCATCGGCAGCATCTTCTGGAGACTACCAACAGCCAGTAAAATGCTTTCCAAAAATTTGTTTGATGAAAAAACACTGGAGGTGAATTTTATTTCCGACTACCTGACTGTCACTACACCTTTGCCGCAATATCTTCCCTATGCTCGCTTTCTGCTGGATACAGACCTGAGCCACACAGCAAAATTGCTCTACACCCTGCTGCTGGACCGGGCAACACTTTCCCAAAAGAACAACTGGATGGATGAGCGCGGCTTCGTCTATGTGATTTTCCCTCTTTCATCATTGAGCGATGCTCTACGATGCAGCACCATGAGCATTAAACGTGCGTTGCGTTCACTGGAAGATGCCGATTTGATTGAGCGCAGAAGAGGTCGCATTACTGTACCCAACAGCATCTTTGTAAAAGTTCCGACAGTGCAAAAATGTTCCCCTGCATGGAACGATTTTGTTCCATCCGATGGAACAGAAATGATATCTTCCATGGAACAAAAGTGTTCCACTAACCAACGTTATAAGAACAATCTGAAAGATAGCCACCTGATAAAAACAACAGCCGCCCCTTTAACCTTTGGAGAATATCACAATGTCTTTCTGACGGAAAAAGAGTACAAGCAACTCAAAGCCGATTTCTTCGGGCTGGATAGCCTGATCGAACAGCTTTCAGCTTATATCCAGTCCACCGGCAAAAAATATGCCGACCATGCCGCTACCCTGCGCATCTGGGCAAAACGGCAAAAGTCGGAACAAAAGCAAGCACCGAGCATCCCGGACTACACATTTAGGGAAGGAGAAAGCCTATAAAAACGATCGAAAAAATTTTGGAACAGCTCCCATCCAGTATTCCCGAAAACACCGATGATTATTATGGCAAGGACGGTCTGCTTTATTGCGGAAAATGTCATACCCAAAAGAAGCGTTCTTTGCAAAGGGCATTGTCCTGATGGGCAAGAACAAGCATCCCGTCGAATGCAGCTGCCAGCGCACGGAAAGAGAACAGCAGGAAGCCCTTATTAACCAACAAAAGCACATCGACCTTGTGCGGCGGCTGAAAGCCGAGGGATTTTCTGACCCGGCAATGCTGGACTGGACATTTGAAAACGACAATGGCCGCAGCCCTCAGATGCACTATGCACACCGCTATGTGGAGCAATGGCAGACCATGCGTTCAGAGAACCTTGGGCTGCTTCTCTGGGGCGGTGTTGGCACCGGCAAGAGTTTCCTTGCCGGATGCATCGCAAACGCTCTGATGGAGCAGGAAGTGCCTGTGCGGATGACGAACTTTGCCCGAATCCTGAACGAGTTGAACGGCAGCTTTTCCGGGCGAAATGATATTGTGGACAAGTTCTGCCGCTATCCCCTGCTCATCATTGACGATTTCGGCATGGAGCGTGGTACCGAGTACGCACTGGAACAGATCTACAGCATCGTGGACAGCCGATACCGCAGCCGGAAGCCGCTGATCGTCACCACCAACCTGACGCTGGACGAGATACGCCACCCACAGGATACCCCTCATACCCGCATCTATGACCGCCTGCTGGAAATGTGCATTCCTATCTCCTGTATCGGCATGAGTTTCCGCAAAGAAACAGCGCAGGAAAAGCTGGAGCGACTGAAACTTTTGATCGGATGAATCAAGGGATGTTTCTAAAATTCGCAGGACTGTCAAAGTTCTGCTACAAGGAAATGGAGTTGCCTATTGAAAAAATACTATGACACCGAAACTGACAACGCATCCTTTATACGCTGCATCGATGTTATGGCAAAGCTGATTCAAAAATACGGCTCGACCGTACTGGAGCAAAAAGAGTCTCCGCTTTGCGCGACCAACAGTAAAGCTGCATAAGCGGATTTACACGTTGCGTAATTTTTATTTTTATGTTAAAATAATTGCGTAGCGTGTTTTACATATATGAGGGCAACTTTATGGACTGCAAAGACAAAATCCTCGAACTGCGCGAATCGACCGGGATGAACCGCCGGGAGTTTTGCACTTTCTTCCAAATTCCCTACCGCACTGTAACAGAATGGGAACTCGGCCACCGCCATGCGCCAGAGTATGTACTCCGGTTGCTAGAGTATTATATCCAGCATGAAAATCTCACACAACAACCAACCGCCGAAAGTGAGGATTTCTTATGAAAAAAGCACGCACCAAATGCTACATTTATACTCGCGTATCTACGGCCATGCAGGTGGACGGTTACAGCCTTGATGCACAGCGTGAAAAGCTGCGCAAATATGCCGATTATGAAGATATGGTCATTGCTGGAGAATATTCTGATGAAGGATTTTCCGGTAAGAACATTCAAGGTCGGCACGAATTTCAACAGATGCTGCGAGATGTGCAAGACTGTAAAGACGGCGTTTCTTATGTTCTGGTATTCAAACTCTCCCGTTTTGGGCGCAATGCGGCCGATGTTCTGAACTCCTTGCAGCTTATGCAGGATTTCGGTGTCAATTTGATTTGCGTAGAAGATGGCATCGACAGTTCCAAAGATTCCGGCAAGTTAATGATTTCTGTTCTTTCTGCTGTTGCTGAAATCGAACGTGAGAATATCCGTGCTCAAACGATGGCCGGCCGTGAACAGAAAGCCCGTGAGGGCAAATGGAACGGCGGCTTTGCACCCTATGGCTATAGGCTGGAAAATGGCGAGCTTTCGATTGCAGACGATGAAGTGGAAGTTATCCGTGTTATTTTTGACCGCTTTATCCATACCAACGATGGTGTAGCAGGTATTGCCCGGTATCTGAACACCCATGGCTATGTGAAAAAGCTCCGTCAGAATGGAACTATCCCAAAGTTTTCTGCTGTATTTGTTAGAGGTATTCTGGACAATCCCATTTACTGCGGTAAGATTGCATTTGGTCGCCGCAAGGTTGAAAAGAAACTCGGCACTCGAAACGAAATGCACGTTGTGAAGCAATCCGAGTTTCCCGTCTATGTCGGTCAACATGAAGCCATCGTTTCCGAGGACGACTGGAATCTTGCACAGACAAAGCGTCAGCGTACCACAGGGCGGCGTGAAAAGGTCCGCGACCCAGACCACGCACATATTCTTTCCGGCATTCTGAAATGCCCCTGCTGTGGACGGAATCTGTACGGAAATGTCTCTAAGGCTCACAGCAAGGATAACAAAACTCGTTACTACTACTTCTGCAAGAGCATCAAAGGGCAGACTGGACACGAATGTTCTTTCCGGTTGAACATTGAACAGAACGAAATCAATCAGATGGTCGCATCCATCGTATCTGCTATGGTTCACGACCCACGCTTCGTAGATGCCATCAAAGAGAAAATCGGTTCCGCAGTCGATACCAGCGAGTTGGAGCAGCAGGCCGATGCAATCAAAGCGCAGCTCCGCCAGCGACTCAGTACGAAATCTCGTCTGGAGCACCAGATGGACACACTGGACTTTAATGATCCCTATTATGACCGTAAGTCTTTGGATTTGCAGCGACGTTACGATGAGCAATATGAACTGATTGAGGACATGGAAACCCAGCTCGCTGAAATCCAAGGTCAGGTTGATGACATTCATCAGGAGAAGATTACAGCTGACAACATCTATCACCTGCTTCTGGCCTTCGATGAAGTCTACAATGCCGCCACTGAGGTGGAGCAGAAGGAATTCATACGCGCCTTCATCGAGCACATTGATATTTTCCCGGAAAAACAGCCGGATGGCAACTGGATTCGGAACATTGTATTCGCCTTCCCTGTTCCCTATAATGGAAAAGAGATTCGAGAATTTCCCTTGGAATCGCAATCAACCGTTGAATGCGTACTCTTGATGTCAAAAGTCCAGTAATATAGTTCGGTGATCCGTTCAATATTGTTTGGACATCATTTTACAGTCTGAACCGTTTTCGTCCTTGGAAACAGGTCGAGGGCGGTTTTCGAGAATTTGAGCAATATCTAAATCGTAGCCACAGGGGTAGCAGATAATTGAGTTTCTGGATTAGATGTTTGGGCTAACAGCGAATCCACTAACTCAGGTATCTGGGGGTATCCAGTGTAGGATTTAGATGTCATCCCCCTATAACGCAAAAACGCCGCCAGCGTAGCATGTGAAATCATCACACGGTACGCTGGCGGCTATGCTTTTATTGTTTATACAGCTTTCGGCGTGAGCCACTTTCTGATGAAGACGTTCGTTGCGTTTCACATAAAGAATCCTCCGGCCAACGAAAAAGAGTAAAGCTGATTTTTATGCCCTCATTATTCTCTATAAATAGCACTGCACCGCAGCTCTTGACGTTTCTCATCCAGAGAATACCGGATCGTAATCACACCATTTTCTGTCTCTACTTCTACCTGTTTTGCATGTTCAAACAACCTGCGCAGGCGGCGGTACTCGTCCCGCTGCGCATCCGTGTAGTGAGACGGCATATCCGAGGTAAGGAACACATTGCCCAGCAGTGCGTTGACTGTGGCAAGGGTGCGTTTTTGCTCTGCCGTCAGCTTGCAGTTTTCTTCCCGGAGGAAGAAAACATCCGGGTCGCTGCCGTAGGCGCGGCCATTGAGCTGCCGCCGGAATACGGTGTTATTGATAGCCTGCTTTGTGGACACCCGCTCCCGGTGGAACAGGCGCATATACCACACATCGTCCCAGTCCAAGCTCACGTCGCAACTGACACGGCAGTAGTCCACCAGCCCGAAAGCAGGCATCACCGGCACGCCGCAGCCGAGGATGGCTTTTTGTCCGCACCAACTGCGCAGCAGCTCCATGGCACGGTGCATCCGGGCGGCACGACTCTCGTGGGCGTTGCCAAAGGGGGCAGCGCCGTACAGAAAATCCAGCTTGACAAGGTCGAAACCCCAATCGTTCAGCACCCGGTCAAACACCCGGCGCAGATAGTCCAGCACCGCCGGGTTGTCGATATCCAGCGCATAGAAGCTGCTCCAGTTGCTGCCGCAACACCACGGTTTGCCGTCCACTTTCAGCAGCCAGTCCGGGTGCTGAAGGAAAAGGGCAGAGTCCTTTTCGCACACAAAGGGCGCAAGCCAGAGCCCGGCCTGAAAGCCAGAGGCGTGGATCTCCTGCACCATGCCTTTCAGTCCGTGGGGGAACTTCTGTGCATCCGTTTCCAGCCAGTCGCCCACCTTCGGCTCCCAGCCGTCGTCGATCTGAAACAGGTCTCCCGGGCAAAGCAGGCTGCGGCATCCGGTCAGGTCCTCCCGGATGGTGTCCTCGGTGATGTCCTGATAGCGGTTGTACCAGCTGGAATAGCCAGCCAGCTTCTCTTCAGTTCGAGGACGGATGCCCATAGCCCGAAACCAACCGTCAAACACTTCGGTCTCGCCGCCCTCGGCAAAAAACAGGTCGAACAGAGCAAAGCTGCCGCCGGGATGCTCCACCCCGGCGCAGTCCCGCTCCAGCGTCAGCAGGGCTTTGCCGCTGTCGTACCGGAGGATGGTGTAGCCCGGGGTTTCGTCCAGCGATGCCACCAGCTGAAACTGCCCGCCCTTGCGGAAATAGCAGTAGGAAAAGCCGTGGCTCTGACCGTTATGATGCCCGTAAGGTACAAAGTGATAATCGCCGTAGCGGTCAAAGGCGTATTTCTTGCGCAGAAAGCCGGGGATATGGTCGGTGCCGCGCAGCTTGCCATTCCGGTTTAGCTCCGGGCTGTATGTCCATGTCTGGTAGCCGTTCATGAACAGGCGCTCGTCTGCTTCCATCTTCCACGGCAGCTCGGCACGCACGGCTTTCAGCGTCCCGGCAGGCAGGTCAGCGGAAAGATGCAGCGCACCGCAGCCCGGGTGCACCGGGGCATCGCCCTGCCGTACACCGCCTGTGGTCTCTGCGTACCAGTGCAGCGTTTCAGTCATGGTGCGTTTCCTCCCCGTGGAGCTGTGCGCTGATCTCGGCAGCGCGGGCATCCGTCAAAACGAACTTGCGGCGGAACAGCACCAGCGCACCTGCCAGCACCAACATGGGCAGGACCGTCATCATCAGGCGCAGACCCAGCAGCGTTCCGGCGCTCTGTACTGCTACGGGGCCGGTCTCCTCCGTGTTGCCCACAAGACCGATGAGGTCCAGCCCGATGCCGGTCAGGAACACCGCCACGCCGGAGGCAGCCTTGACCACAAAGGTCTGCATGGAAAAGATGACGCTCTCCTCCCGGCGTCCGGTCTTGAGCTGGCCGTAATCCACACTGTTGGAAAGGAACAGGGTGGTCAGCACGGTCAGCATCCCGTTGCAGGCGAACACGACAACGCCCGGGATGCACAGCAGGGCAAGGCTATGGGAAAGCCCGGTCAGGCAGAACACCAGCAGCGTGCCGTAGCCGCACAGTGCCAGCACAAGGCTCAGGTGAAACACCTGCGTACTGCTGAACTTTTTGCGCAGCAAGGGGTAAAGCACCATCATGCCAAGAATCTGCGCCGCACCGCCCACGGTGGAAAACAGGGTGTAGGTGGCTTTCCAACCTGCACCACCAAGGTCGTATTTGAAGAAATAGATGATGAAGTTGGAGGTAAGGTACAGCGCCGAGTTGATCAGCACGATGCTGCCTACCACTACCATAGCCTGATCGTTGCGGAACAGGGCGGAGAACATCTCTTTTACGGTGGCGGTCTTCATCTCACTGGGGGTGGTTTCTTTCATGGAAATGCAGCACACCAGCTCTGTCACTGCAAAAATTGCCGCTACGATCAATGCCACCCAGCGGAAGCCAGCGCGCTCGCTGTCGCCGCCAAGGGCTCCAACCAGCAGCATGGTGAACATGGCGATAAGTGCCGAACCAACGCCCGCACAGGTACGCCCCACCATGGAAAGATTCTCCCGGTCTTTGGGCGTGCGGGTCACGGCGGGAATCATGGACCAGTAAGGAATATCCATCATGGTATAGGTGACGCCCCACAGGATGTACACCACGCTGAAATAGACCATCAGCGCTGCTTCGTCCAGCACCGGGGCGGCAAACAAGGCGTAGAGTACCAGCGCATTGAGCAGCGTGCCGGAAAAGATCCACGGACGGAAACGCCCCCAGCGGGTGCGGGTCTTTGCCACCAGAACCCCCATAAAGGGGTCGTTGAAGGCATCGAAGAACCGGGCTGCCATGAGCACCAGTCCCACAAAGCTTGCCGAAAGTCCCAGCACATCCTGATAATAATACATGACATAAGAAGCCGACAGGGCATATACCATATCCTTGCCCACGGCACCAATGCCGAACGCGGTTTTCTGTTTCAGGGTCAGTTCCATACAGCATCCTCCTTTTCAATGGTGAACCGCAGCACAACGGGCTGGGTCTGCGGGGCAGAAACGGTCAACAGGGCTTCTCCGGCGGTGCCCACGGTGCGCAGATAGGTGCCGGTCATGCCGCCTTCTGCCACGGCGGTCTGCGGGCCCACAAGGGCGGCGCTGCCCTCCACCGTAAACTGCACCGGGAACTGTGCGTAGGGGGCTGGGGTGCCATTTTCGTCCAGAATCCGCACCCGCACAGCCGCCATATCGTAGGTGTCCTGCTCCCGCAGGGTCGTCCGGCTGACTTTGACTTCCAAGTGCAGCTTTGCACTGGGGCAGAGGGTCACGCTGCGCACCACGTTGCCGTCCTGTACGGCATCGAACCTCCATCGGGTAGCTTCGCCGCCCCAGTTGCCCACATATTTGCCGTAAAGCGCCACGCCATCCTTAAAGGCCATTTTATAGCGCAGCATACACCAGCCGAATTTGACCTTGTAGGCCAGCGGCAGTCCCGCTAAGCCATATTTCCCGGCAGCCAGCAGGCAGTCCCGCACAGCGGCTGCCTTGGAGGGAGAAAAGTGTTCCTGCGTTTCCAGCAGCTCGCCGATGGTATCGTCCATCACAAAGGGCGGGTGGGGCAGCGCCGTCCACTCGCTGCGGCGCAGGGCAGTGACGAACACATCGTTTTTGTAGAGCTTGACCTGCTGGGCATTGCTGAAAACGTAGGCCGTGCCCAGCTGCCCGGCGGGGTTATCTCCGATGTCCATGGAGGAGCTGACCGCCAGCACCGGGTCGGCATCGCCCTGACTGGCATAGACCGCCGCCGCCAATTTGGGGTTGCGGAAGCTGTCCAGCACACCGTGGTAGCAGATGCGGTCCCCGGAGCCAAAGTCCTTGTGAGTCTGGTAATCGAACATGCACCAGCCGAAGCACCCGGCGTGCTCCCCGCTGGCATAGGCGGCATTCTGCACCCGGACGTGCCGCAAGGCGTGCTCCTGCCGATGCGGACCATCGTCAAAGGGCTTGGTGGGGTACATGTGGCCGTTGCACTCCGAAATGAGCAGCGCCTTGCCCATATCCGGGGTCACGTCCTTTTTAGGCTTAGCACCGGGCGTTGTGCCGTTGTGGGAAAAATCGTTGTAGGCGTAAACATCCTCCAGCAGATGGCTTTTTTCCAGATAGCGCACGCCGGAGGTAGCACGGCTGGGGTCCAGCTGATGGGCGATTTTGTTGGTGCGGGCATAGAAGGCATCGTCGTCCACGCTCTCGTTGATGCGCACACCCCACAGGATGATGCTGGGGTGATTGCGGTTCTGCAAGAGCATCTCCTGCAGCATCTCGCAGGCGGCGTCCTTCCAGTTGTCGTCCCCGATGTGCTGCCAGCCCGGCAATTCAGTGAACACCAGCAGACCCCGCCGGTCGCACTCGTCCAGAAAATACTGGCTTTGGGGGTAGTGGCTGGTGCGCACGGCGGTGCAATGCAGCTCCTCCTGCAAAATGCGGGCATCCTCCCGCTGCAGGCTTTCCGGTGCGGCGTAACCGATGTAAGGGTAGCTCTGGTGTCGGTTCAGACCCCGCAGAAAGGTCTTTTTGCCGTTGAGGTAGAAACCATCCGCCCGGAACTCTGCGGTGCGGAAGCCAAACGTCACCTGTTTGCGGTCGATGGGCTGCCCCGCTGCGTTCAAAAGCTCTGCCACGGCATGATGCAGCACCGGGTGCTCTGTATCCCACGGCTGTGCTTCCGGCACAGAAAGCTGCATCTTCCCGGTTTCTGCCGCAGGTGCAGTCTGCTCTGCCAGCAAAGTGCCCTCAGTGGTCTCCAGCCGGATGCGGACCGCCGCGGCTGCGGGCGTAAGCTCTGCTGTCCACTGCACCACAGCCTCCTGCAGGGTGGGCGTGTAGACGAACAGATCAGTCAGACGGCTTTCTGCCGTAGCTTCCAGCCAGACCTCCCGGTACAACCCGCCGTAGGTCAGGTAATCAATGACAAAACCAAAGGGTGGAATCGTTGGGTCTTCACGGGTGTCCAGCTGCACGGTCAGCAGGTTTTCACCCTCCCGGTCCACAAGGTCGGTGATCTCCACCGCAAAGCCGGTATAGCCACCCCGGTGCTGCCCGGCAACCCTGCCGTTGACCCGCACCACCGCCTGATGGGCAGCGCCGTCAAAGCGGACAAACAGTCGGGGCGCAGCCTGCACCGGCGGCACTCGGAACCGCTTCCGGTAGCCGCAGACCATCTCGTAATCAGCGGGGGTGGCATAGTGCAGCGGCACCTCCCGGCAGGTATGGGGCAAGCGGACGGCTTGTTGTTTTGGCACCGGCAGCCCCTTGCCAAAGGCCTCTGTCCAGTGTCGTGTGAACTCCCAGTCCTCACAAAAACTGTGTTTCATCGCGGCAGCACTCCTTCCAGTAAAATCGAGATCATTTCCTCCAGTACAGCCACATACTGCACCCCGCTTTCTGCCAGACTACGGTCTGCCAGAAAACTCTCGATGGATGCGGTGATCATCTGCCGCAGCACCGGCAGGGATACCGGACGCATGACCCCCTCAGCCACAGCCTGCTCCAGCAGCGCCATGGTGGGCTCCCACCCGTTTTCCAACTGACTGCGCACCCGCGCCGCCACCACCGGGTATTTTTCATCCAGCTCCTTCATCTGCCGCAGATCCAGCGCGGCATATTCTGCCGGCATGGCAATGATGACTGCCCGCAGCTTTTCCTGCAAAGTACCACCGCCCGCCAGAATTTCCTGCTTGCAGCGGTGGATCTCTGCAAAGGCGTGGTCTACCATATCCAGTAAAAGCGCCTCCTTGGAGGGGTAAACGGTGTAGATGGTCTTTTTGCTGATGTGCAGCGGCTCTGCCACCTGCTGCATGGTGAAATGCAGCCCCTGTTGACGGAATAGCTGCATCGCCTGCGTGCGCACCAGCGCATCGAGCTTTCCCTGCATGAGCGTCCTCCTTGTGGAAACTGTATTTGCCTTTCTGGTTTCCATTCTAGTACGGAAACCGAGTTAAATCAAGCAGTTTCCGCATTTTCTGCGTTCTGACGAAGAACCAGAGAAGAATCACAGCAGAATGCCATATCTCAAAACGCGGCAGCCGGAATGGTATCCGTAAAGCTGCGCATAGTACTGTTTATGATCCGATAACAAAATTGATATTTCTACCTGCCAATGATAAGATCGCGACAAGACCATATTTCACTCGGAGGAACTTTACAATGGCAAAAAAGGAAGCTGCTGCCTACCGCCTTGCAAAACTGAGCCTTACACTGCGCGGCATCAGCCATAATCTTGGCGAGACCACCGATTCCCACTTTGCCCACGCTCTGCACAAGGGACTGTATTTCGACTACATGATGGCAAACCCGCCCGTCTGATTTTCAGGCGGGCATTTTACTTTGCTAGGATTTTGAGAACTACGATAAACTGCCCCCGAAACAGCACGGTCTAGCGCGCTGCTTCGGGGGCAGTCTGTTGTTTATTCAATTATAAAGTTACTGCTTTGCACTTTCCGGGGCGACCTCAAAGTCGATCTTGCCCAGATTGACGTCCGCACGCACGATGGTGATCATCATGGTATCGCCCAGATTCCAGTTCTTGCCGGAAATGGGATCAGAAAGGCGCACGCCCTCGGTGAGCATGGTGCCGGTGGCGGTCAGGCTGGAAGCAGGTACAAAGCCTTCCACGCCGTTTTCCAACTCGATGAACAGGCCGCGCTGGGTCACGCCGGAGATGCGGCCCTCGTAGCACTCGCCCAGATGGCGGCGTGCATACTCGGCCTTATAGCAGTCCTCGGCCTTGCGCTCGATCTGCATGGCGATGACTTCGCGCTCGCTGGCCTGCTTGCTGACGTCCTCGGCAAACTCGCTGTAACGCAGGATCATGGTGTCCTTATCGGTACCCTTGAGCTGAGCCGTCATGATGCGGTGGATAGCCAAGTCCGGGTAACGGCGGATGGGGCTGGTGAAGTGGGCATAGTCCTGCAACACCAGACCGTAGTGTCCCTTGGGCTTTTCCTCGTACACAGCCTTGGACATGCAGCGCAGCATACCGGTGTTGATGATCTGCTCATAGGCAGTGCCGCGCACGCCCTCCAGAATGGCGCTCAGCTCCTTGGGGGTGGGCACATCCTTGGCAAAGTGGTCGTTGACGCCGCAGGCCTGCAGCAACCCGTGCAAGCGCTCCAGCTTTTCGGCGTTGGGCTCCTCGTGCACGCGGTACACAAAGGGAATCTGCTTCACCCGGGCAAAGTGGGCGGCGCACTGGTTGGCCAGCAGCATGAACTCTTCGATCATGGCCTCGCTCTCGCCGGAGGTGCGCTTTTTCACGTCGATGCAGTGACCATCTTCGTCCAGGATCAGCTTCACCTCGCCGCTCTCGATATCCATGCAGCCGCGCTCCTTGCGCAGACGGGCACGGTGGCCATACAGCTCCTTCATAGCAGGCAGCTGCGCCAGTACCTCGTGGTACTTACCGGTCAGCTCGTCATCGGTGCTGCCGGCCAGCAGGGCGTTGATTTCGGAGTACACGCCCTTGACCCGGCTGCGGATGACGGACTTGACAAAGCGATAATCGGTCAGGTTGCCGTCCTTATCCAGCCGCATCAAACAGGAGAAGGCCAGTCGCAGCACGCCCTCGTTCAGGCTGCAGATGCCGTTGGACAGCTGCTTGGGCAGCATGGGCACCACCTGATCGGCGTAGTAGACGCTGGTAGCGCGGTTAAAGGCCTCGTTGTCCAGCTCGGAGCCGGGCTTGACGTAGTTGGAAACATCCGCAATGTGCACGCCCAGCTCAAAGCCTCCGTCCGGAGTCTTGGTCAGGCTGATGGCATCGTCGATATCCTTGGTCTCGGCGCTGTCGATGGTAAAGATGGGCAGGGCGCGCAGATCCATGCGGCCCTCGCAGTCCGCAGCAGACACCTCGGCGTTGTCCAGCTTTTTGGCCTCGTCCCGCACCTTGTCCGGGAAGCGGTTGCGGATATCCTGCGCGTAGAGCAGTGCCTTTGCGCAGCGCTTGGCCTCATCGCAGCTGCCAAAGCGCATGGCCACACCTACGCGGTGATCCTCCTGACGGCTGCCGCGCAGCAGGATCTCCACTGCCACCTTGTCGCCGTCCTTGGCGCTGCCTTCGCAGTCCCGCATGACCTGCATGGAGATGGCGGGGCAATCGTCCGGCACAAACTTCAGGCGGCCCTCCATGCGGTGCATGGTGCCCACCAGAGAATTCTTCTCTTCCAGAACAGCAAGGATCTCGCCCTCATCGCTGCCCTCTACCCGGGGATGTGCAAACTTTTCCACCAGCACCTTGTCGCCGGGCATTGCGCCGCGGGTGAACCGGCCGGGGATAAAGATATCGCTGGTGCCGTCCTCCAGCATGACAAAGGCAAAGTTCTTGCCCAGCTTTACCACCTTGCACAGCAACGCCTTATCGGCACGGCCGCTGCGCACGGTGAAGAACACGCCCTGACGCTGGCAGATGACAGCCTCGTGCACCAGCTGGTCCACAGCCTCCATCACCTTGCGGTCTGCGCCGCGATCCCCGCCGAACTTATTCTTCAGATCTTTTACAGTGCACGGCTGATTCTGGATCGCGTGCTCAATTTTATCGCGCATTGCCATAAAATATTTTCTCCTTCACTTCCGTGGCCGTGCATCTCCTGCGGAGCACAGCCCTGCCTTGGGACGGGCACCTTTCCCTGTCCCCTCTTTGCGGCAGCCCGCAGAACCGGCTGCCCACACTTTTTCTGCACAGAAAAACAGCCCCGTCCGTTCACGGGGCTGCAACGCCTTCTCAGCCTGCCAGACGGCCTGCAAACAGGCAGGCCAGAATAGCAACCACAAAGAACACCACGCCTGCAATGCGGGTGACCTTAGCCAGCATCTGATCTGCCGGGGTCAGACGTGCATTGTTGGCACCGCCCACACTGCCGTTGATGGCACCGGACAGGCCCTGACCGTGGGTGTGCTGCATGAGGGTGAGGAAAACGATGACCAGCGAAGCCACCAGCAGAATGGCACCGCCAACAATTTCGATAACAGACATGAATCGTAACGCTCCTTTTATTTGTAAATACGGAAAACTACGCAAAAATACAACTATATAGTAGCATAACAAAGCCAAAATTGCAAGTAGAATCCGCGCATTTAACCCGCTGCTTCCAGCGCGTTGCAGACCTGCGCAAAGATGGTTGCACCGGAGTACGCCGTGTGCACCGCACCGTCCTGCAATACCACAATGGTATAGCGGGGCTTTTCTGCCGGCCAGAACCCCGCAAACCACAGGTTGCAGCGCTCGGTGCCCTCCGGGGTGAACTGCCCGGTCTGGGCGGTACCGGTCTTGCCGCCCGCCCCACCGGAAAGCCCGGCGGCATCCTGTGCGGTGCCCTGCTGCACCACCTGTACCAGCATAGCGCGCAAAAGCGCTGCGTTCTGTGCTGAGATCACCCGCCGCCCCCGGGGGTGGCTGAGGGTCTCCACCGGTTGTCCGGTGGTCTCGTCCAGCGTGGCTTGCAGCACATAAGGGCTGCGGTATACGCCGTCCGCTGCAATGGTGTTGAACAGTGCCGCCACCTGCATAGGCGCTGCCAGCAGGCTGCCCTGCCCAAAGCTGAAATTGGCAAGCTGCCCGCTTTGCGCCAGCTCCTGCGGGGCGGGCAGCTGCCCGGCCTCGGCGGCAAGCCCCTCTGCCAGCGGCAGGCTCTGCCCAAAGCCAAAGGCTTTAGCGGCGTCCAGCAAGCTTTCCGCACCCAGCTGCTGTCCCAGACGGATAAAATAGCCGTTGCAGCTTTTTTCCAGCGCGGCGGCAAGGTCCACCTGTCCATGCGGCACCCCGCCCGCGCAGCGGAAGATTTGCCCATCCACTACCACCGCGCCAGTGCACTCGAAAACCGGCTGCAAGCCCGCTTCCAGCGCAGCCGCAGCCAGCACCGGCTTGAACACCGAGCCCACCGCGTAGCTTTGCAGTGCCCGGTTCAGAAAGGGACTGTTCTCCGCCTGCAGGCTGTCGGCAAGGTGCTCCGGGTCGTAGCACGGCACACTGACGCTGGCGCGCACCGCCGCTGTGGCGGTATCCAGCACCAGAATGCAGCCGTTCGTTATGGTACTTGCCGCCACTGCTTCCACTGCCCGCTGCACCGGGCGGGAGATGGCCAGCTGCACGCCAAGCGCCCCGCTGTCGGCTTGCAAAAGCCTAGGTGCTTCTCCGGTTCGCAGCGTACCCTGCGCCGTCACGGCGCAGACAAGGCTGCTGTTCTCCCCTGTGCCGGAAAGCACGGCGTCCAGCGCCTTTTCCAGCCCGGCAGCGCCATGACCCGTGCTATCCAGATAGCCCAGCAAATGCTGACACAGCGGCACCGCCGCATACCGCCGGGCGGTAGGATAACCGGTCAGCCCAAGGCGGGCGGGGTCGCAGCTTACCTCCAGTAAAAACGGCGCAGCACGGCTGCGGCTGCGGTACAAAAGCGCCTGCCCGGCGGCATCGGTGCAGGCATACAGGCGGTCGTAGTTTCCCTGCCCGGGAAAGCATACCACCTGCCAGCGCTCCTCAAGGCCGGTGAGCAGCCGCCCCTGCGCATCGTAAAAGTTGCCCCGTCGGGCGGGCAACTGCAGGGTGACCGTGCTCTGCGCCGCAGCCCGCGCAGCATAGGCGGGGTGCAGCGCCAGCAGATACAACCGGCACAGCACCACCGCAAATCCCAGCAGCAAGGCGGCATACACCGCCAATACCCGTTTGCCAGACATCCCCGCGCCCCCTTTCCCTGTGGTTAGGGTGGGCAGCCGGGGCGCGGGGTATACATAAAAAGAGGCGGAACCTCTCCGAAGAAAAGTTCCGCCTCTTTGGCATTTCTTTTTAAGAAAGACTGGTACGGCTTAGTACATGCCGCCCATGTCACCGCCGGCAGGTGCAGCGGAAGCCGGGGGTTCCGGCAGGTCAGCCACGAGGCTCTCGGTGGTCAGCACCATCTCAGCGACGGAAGCTGCATTCTCCAGAGCGGAACGGGTAACCTTCGTCGGGTCCACGATGCCTGCGGCGATCATATCCTCGACAAAGACCTCGTTCTGGGCATCGAAGCCGTAGTTGGGCTTGTTAGCAGAGATGATCTTGTCGATGATGACGCTGCCCTCCAGACCGGCATTCTTGGCGATCTGGCGCAGAGGAGCTTCCAGAGCCTTCAGCACGATCTTGGCACCGGTGCGCTCGTCGCCTTCCAGCGTGTCGCACAGAGCGCGCACAGCGGGGATCGCATTGATGGGAGCGGTACCGCCGCCGGCCACAACACCCTCCTGCACAGCTGCCTTGGTAGCGTTCAGTGCATCCTCAATGCGCAGCTTCTTGTCCTTCATCTCGACTTCGGTAGCAGCACCGACCTTGATGACAGCCACGCCGCCGGCCAACTTAGCCAGACGCTCCTGCAGCTTCTCACGGTCAAAGTCGCTGGTAGCGGCCTCGATCTGGCTGCGGATCTGGGCAATGCGGGCTGCAATGGCGTCCTTATCGCCTGCGCCGCCCACGATGGTGGTGTTCTCCTTGGTCACCTTCACCTGACGGGCATGACCCAGCATCTGGACGGTTGCGTCCTTCAGCTCGTAGCCCAGATCAGAGGAGATCACGGTGCCGCCGGTCAGGGTAGCGATATCCTGCAGCATCTCCTTGCGGCGGTCGCCGAAGCCGGGAGCCTTAACAGCCACGACATTCAGGGTACCGCGCAGACGGTTGACGATCAGGGTGGACAGAGCCTCGCCCTCGATATCCTCAGCCACGATCAGCAGCTTCATGCCGTTCTGCATCACCTGCTCCAGCAGGGGAACCAGATCCTGAATGACGCTGATCTTCTTATCGGTGATCAGGATAGCGGCGTTGTCCAGATCGGCCACCATCTTGTCGGTATCGGTGACCATATAGGGGGTCAGGTAGCCGCGGTCAAACTGCATACCTTCCACGATCTCGTTGTAGGTCTCGGCTGTGGTCTTGTTCTCCTCGATGGTGATAACGCCGTCAGAGGTGACCTTCTCCATAGCCTCGGCGATCAGACGGCCGATCTCGGGGTCGCCGGCAGAGATGGTGCCGACGCGGGCGATATCGTTGCTGTCCTTCACCTTCTGGCTGTGTGCCTTGATGGTCTCCACAGCGGTGGTAACAGCCTTGCTCATGCCGCGGCGGATATCCATGGGATTTGCGCCGGCGGTAACGTTCTTCATGCCCTCGTTGACCATGGCCTGTGCCAGCACGGTAGCAGTGGTGGTGCCATCGCCTGCGGCATCGTTGGTCTTGGTTGCGACTTCACGCACCAACTGTGCGCCCATGTTCTCGAACTCGTCCTTCAGCTCGATCTCCTTTGCGATGGTCACGCCATCGTTGGTGATGACCGGTGCGCCGAACTTCTTGCCCAGCACCACATTGCGGCCCTTGGGGCCGAGGGTGATTTTAACGGTGTTAGCCAGGGTATCAATACCGGCACACAGTGCCTTGCGGGCGTCCTCGCCCTGCTTGATCTGCTTTGCCATAATACATCGCTCCTTTATAATACAAGCTCAATTGAAAAGGGAAAATTCAGTTTCAGTCTTCCACAACAGCCAAAATGTCGCTCTGGCGCACAATGGTGCACTCTTCGCCGTCCACCTTGACTTCGGTGCCGGAGTACTTGCTGGTGAGGACCTTATCGCCGACCTTGACGGTCATCTTGACTTCCTTGCCGTCCACGACACCGCCGGGGCCGACAGCCACTACCTGTGCCACCTGCGGCTTCTCTTTTGCGCTGCCGGTCAGGATCAGGCCGCCCTTGGTGGTCTCCTCAACTTCAACAGTCTTAATGACAACACGGTCTGCAAGAGGAATGATCTTCATAATTCTTGCCCTCCAATTATATTGAATTTATTTGAAACTTTGTTACGCCCTGCGGGGGCTTCGTGTGTGTTCCGCAGCGGTTTAGCACTCCTTTTCTCTGAGTGCTAATTGTATTGTACTCATCTTGCTCTGAAAAATCAAGGGGTTTTGCAATTTTTCTTTGTTAAGAATTTATGACGTCCAAAAATCGCACCCTACTACGCAAAAAAGCGGTGTGTTCTTGACAGGACGCGCCGTCTTTTTTATACTTATAGCGCATTACAAAAACACAGCTGACGCGCTTTGCGGCAGAACGGAGGATACTTTGACAGACAAAAAGCTGATCTCATCTTTGCAGGGGCTGCGGGCAGTCGCATTTCTGAGCGTGGTGCTCTCCCATTGCGGGGCACCGTGGCTGGGGCCGTGGGCGATCACGGTATTCGTGGCGCTGTCCGGTTTTCTGATGACCTGCAACTATTACGACCGCCCGCGCACAGCACCGGGACTGCGGTCTGCCATAGCTTTCTCTCTTAAAAAAATACGAAAGCTGTACCCGCTGCACCTTATAATGATGGCTGCCGCGTTGTTATTTGTGCTGAAGGGGCTTCTGGCGCAGCCCTCTGCCCGCGGGGTGCTCTCCTGTGCAGCGCAGCTTGTTGTAAGCATTTTTCTGCTGCAAACATGGATTCCCTCCAGCCGTTTCTGGTTCTGCCTGAACGGAGTGGCGTGGTATCTTTCGGTACAGGCTTTTCTGTATGCCATCTTCCCCCCGCTTCTCGTCGTACTGAAAAAGGCGGATGTCCGCAGGCTGCGCTGCATTGCCGCCGTGATCTTCTGCGCACAGTGCCTTGCGTCCTTTGTTTTCTGGAAAGCCGGGCTCAGCGGAAAGGCGGCCTTTTACCTGACCTATCTGTGCCCTGTGTTCCGGGCGGGAGATTTTACCATCAGCTGCTGCATGGGCTGCCTTTACCACAGCCGCAAACAGGAGAGCGGCCTGCCGGGCGGTGCTTTCTCCCTGCTGGAGCTTGCTGCTGTGCTACTTGCGAGCGGCTGCCTTTTTATCGCCGCCAGGCAGGTGGGGGTTCTGGGCGCGGTGGCCTTCCGGTACAATGTGCTGTTCACCCCCTCTGCGGTGCTGCTGGTCTGGCTGCTTGCCGTGGGTAAGGGAATCATTTCCCGGCTGCTTTCCGCAAAGCCGTTTTTGTGGCTGGCCGGGCTGTCCCCTTACGGTTTTCTGATTCATCAGGTGCTGATCCGGTATATGGAGTGGACTGCGGACAAGTTCAGCTTTACGGTACATCCTGTGGTCTGGACCCTGACCGTATATCTGCTCACGCTCTGCCTGAGCAGCTTTTACAAGGCGCTGGAACGCCGGGTACGGCAGCGCCATACCCAAACCGGCGCATAACAGTAAAACACAAGGCCGCTGCACGGAACAATGTGCAGCGGCCTTGTTTGGGTCTGATGGTTTATTTCTTTACTTCACAGCCGCTTTTTTGGCGGTAAAGCGCTGGTAGGCGGGCAGCGGCAGCAGCACGCGGCCTGCCAGCGGCTGCACCTGCACCGACACCTGCTTGCAGGGGGCGCACTCGCCGTCCACTGTGGCAATGATGGGTCCGCGGCCATCTGCTGCCCGCAGACTGACCGATTTTGCGCGGCGGTAGATAAAGTAGGGCTTTGCGGCCTCGGTCAGCTGGCCGTTTTGAAAGTGCTGGCCGTTTTTGTACAACATCAGCAGTTTTGCAATGACCCGGCGGCTGACCTTGCGCACGATGAACACATCCAGCCAGCCGTCATCCGGCTGTGCCTCCGGCCCGGCCATAAAACCGCCGCCGTAGGCGCGGCCATTGCACACTGCGCACATCAGACAGTCCACGGTCAGCACCTCGCCGTCAATGACGTACTCCACCCTGCGGCCGATATGCCCGCACAGTTGCTGAACAATGGACAGCGCATAGGCTGCCTCGCCGCCGCACAGCGGGATGCGCCGGAACTTGGGGATGCCGTAGGCCACCTGTGCGTCCAGACCGGCGGCACAGATGGTAGCAGAAAGCCCCAGACTGGTGCGCATCAGGTCGATGGGCACCACCCCGCCGGCCAGCTGGGCGTCCAGATCCAGAAACTCCTCCTTTGTACCGTAGGTGCGCAGAAAGTCGTTGCCGCTGCCATAGGGCAGGCAGCCCACGGCGGTCTTATCAAAGCCGTGGGCACCGGTGAGCGCCTCGTTGAAGGTGCCGTCACCACCGGCGGTAAAAATGTGAAGTTCCACCCCGGCCTTTTGGGCGGCAGCGGCGGCAGCGCGGGACAGTTCCCGGGCGTGGCCAGCGTGGGTGGTGACGCGGATGGTGTAGTCCTCCGGGGCGAGCCCGGCACCGGCAGCCGCTGCCGCGATCTGCTGCGGCAGGGTGCGGGTACAGTCGGCCTTTCCGGCTGCGGGATTGAGAAGAAACAGCGTGTGCATCGGGGTCCTCCCTGTTGTAACTCTATTTCCTCTATAATAGTCGAAAACCGTGCCGGTTGCAAGCAAAAACGCTATTTTCTTATAGGGTTATGGTCTCATCCTCCCGCAAAACGATGCTGCCATCGGCGGCGCAGTCTGCCGTCCAGTGCTGCCCCACGCAGGCCGTCCCGGCGGCAATGCGGTTCGCAAGTGCCTGCTCCACCGCCCTGTCCACCTGACGGCGCAGTTCCCGCGCACCGTAGGCCGATTGCGCCCGGGCAGCCAGTGCCGCCCCCACCTGCGGGGTGTGGCGCAGTCGGTAGCCGCTGCGGGCGGCGCGCTGCTCCAGCTGACAGAGCATTTTTTCTGCAATGGCGCAGAGGTTTTCTTCCGCCAGCGGGCGGAACACGATCACCTCGTCCAGCCGCCCCAGCAGCTCCGGGCGGAACCACTTTTTAGCTTCCTCCACAGCCTGCGCGGACTGCTTTTCAAACACGGCTTCTGCCCCGGCAGCAAAGCCCAGCGGCGCGTTCTGCCCCGCCAGAAACCGTGCACCCAAATTTGAAGTAAGCAGCACGATGGTGTTGCGGAAATCTGCCTTGCGGCCCATGGCATCGGTCAGCTGACCGTCCTCCAAAATTTGCAACAGGATATTCTGGATATCCGGGTGCGCCTTTTCGATCTCGTCAAACAGCACCACGCTGTACGGGCGGCGGCGCACAGCCTCGGTCAGCTGCCCGCCCTCGTCATGGCCGAGGTATCCCGGCGGCGCACCCAGCAGCCGGGCGGCGGTGTGCTGCTCCTGATACTCCGACATATCGAACTTGAGCAGTGCCTTCTCGCTGCCGAACCAGCTGACCGCCAGTGCCCGCGCCAGTGCGGTCTTGCCCACGCCGGTAGGCCCCAAAAACAGCATAGCACCGATGGGACGCCCCGGCTCTCCCAGACCGGTGCGGCTGCGCCGGATGGCTCCAGCCACGGCCGCCACCGCTCGCTGCTGACCGACGATCTCGGCATTCAGGCGGCTTTCCAGCTTGTCCAGACGCTCCCGCTCCTGCTCGCCCACCCGCTGGGCGGGCACGCCGCTGGCGGCTGCCACCACCCGGGCGATATCCTCCGGGGTGAGCACCGGCTGGGTGCGCTGCTCCTTTTCGGCAAGGATGCGCGCCGCCGCACAGGCTTCGTCCACAAGGTCGATGGCCTTATCCGGCAGACAGCGCCCGGGCAGATACCGCACCGAAAGCTCCACCGCCGCCTGCAAGGTCTGGGGCGGCAGGCGCACGTTATGGTATCGCTCGTAGCGGGGCGCAAGGCCGTTGAGAATCTCCACCGCCTGTGCGGGGGTGGGTTCCTCCACCTGTACCCGACCAAAGCGGCGTTCCAGCGCGGCGTCCTTCTGGATATGGGTGCGGAACTCCTGATTGGTGGTGGCGCCGATGAGCTGCAATTCGCCCCGGGCAAGCACCGGTTTCAGGATGCTGGCGGCGTCGATGGCGCCCTCGGCGGCACCGGCACCCACGATGGTGTGGAACTCGTCGATAAACAGGATGGCGGTGCCGTCCCGCACCAGCTCTTCCAGCAGGTTTTTCAGCCGCTCTTCAAAATCGCCCCGGTACTTGGTGCCCGCCACCAAGCTGGCCATATCCAGTGCCAGCAGCCGCCGCCCTTGCAGCGCTCTGGGCACCTGCCCGGCGGCAATGCGCAGCGCCAGACCCTCAGCCAGCGCTGTTTTGCCCACGCCCGGCTCGCCGATCAGACAGGGGTCGTTTTTCTGGCGGCGGCACAGGATCTCCACCATGCGGTCAAGCTCGGCTTCCCGGCAGAACACCGGGTCCAGCTCCCCTTCGGCGGCGCGGCGGGTCAGATCGCGGCAGTATTTATCGCTGGCGCGGCTGCCCCGGGGGATGCTGGCCGACACCCGGGGCTGGGCGGGCAGCACAAACTGTCCGCTCAGCTGGCGGCACTCCCGCACCGCCTCGGTGAGCGAAAGCCCCATCTCCGCCAGCAGCAGCCCGGCGGCGCAGCCGTCATCTTCCAACATGGCACAGAGCAGATGCTCCGGCTCTGCCCGGCTGACGTGGGCGTTCTGCGCCCCAATGAGCGCATAGTCCATGGTGCGGCGCAGGTCCGGTGCCATGGACTGCCGGTCCAGCCGCTGTGCCGGGGCGCTGCGCCGCTGCGCCAGCTGACGGCGCACCTCCGGCTCGGTAATGTTTTTCCGGGTGAGGAACTGCGCCGCAGCGCCCTGCTGCCGCAGCATTGCCAGCAAAAGATGGCTGGTATCGGCCTGCTCACAGCCCAAATCCCCCGCCAGCTGCACCGCCTGCTGCAACAGCCGCGCCGCCGGGCGCGAAAAGCCCCGGTAACCGCCCATGCCCAGATTTTCCCAAATGCCCATGTGTCTGCTCCTTGCTGCATATAAAATCGTCTGCACTGGAAGTATAGCCCCAAAGGCGCAGAAAAAATCAGTCGTTTGTGTCGGGCGGCAGAAAAGTAAAAACCGATCCGCAGCGGTTGCCGGGGCGCGGGTGCGTCCGGCTGCTGCGGATCGGTTTTTGAGATTTTATCTTGCGGGGAACGTTTTCAGAACGAGCCGCCTCCGCCGCCGTGGGTGGAGCCGCTGGAGGAGGTGTGGGTGGAGCTGCCACCGGAATCGCTGGAGCTGGACTCCTTCGGCCGCTCGGTGCGGTGGATCTCACGGTACAGATACAGATCCCGCTGGTTGGTCAGCTTCATGCTGCCCTGCCGCACATAGCTGGTTGCGTCCCGCTGCGGTGCCACGCTCTTGAGCCGGCTCTTCATCACGCCGGTCACGATCAGTGCCGTGATCAGGCCAATGACCAGCGCCACGCCCAGATACACGATCGAGAACGGCTCCTTGGGCATGTTGTCCACATCGTAGGGGTGGCCTTCGCGGGCGGCGGTAACATACGCGTCCGTCCACTGGATAAAGGTGTGGAAGGCGGCGGCGTAATCGCCGTCTGCCATATCGGGGGTCATCTGCTCGCCAAGGTACTGGATGCCGGCATCCGTAAAGGCGGTAATGCCGTAGCCGCAGGTGGAGATATGCCATTTGCGGTCGCCTATGCTCACCAGCAGCAGCACGCCGTCCCGGTTTTCACCGTAGCCGAACTGGCAGTAATCATACAGGTCATCGGCATATTCCTCCATGCTGGTGCAGCCCTCGCTTTCCAGCGAATCGATGGTAGCAATGATCACATCAAAGCTCTGGCGGACGCTCAGTTCCTCCAGCGAAGCTTCCAGCTCGCCGTCCTCGTCCTCGGTCAGAACTTCTGCGCTGTCGTTCATGCGGTAATACAGGTCGGCAAAGCCGTCTGCGGCAAAGGCCGGTACAGCCAGCGCCAGCAAAAGCACCAGTGCGGCCAACGCAGCACAGAGGGAGCGCAGAGGGGTAACAGTCTTTTTCATCTTCCGTCCCTCCCTTAAAGAATCCCGGCCAGCCACAGCAGCCACATCACCGCATAGGATGCAGCACCGACGGCTGCCGTAAGTCCCAGCGTCCACTTGCGGGCGGCGGTCTTATCCACCGGCAGGTTGCCCACAAACTTGCCGGTCTGGCCGTTCATGGCAAAAATGTAGTTGTTACCCTGCCAGCTGGTGCTCAGCACCCACACCGGGAACAGGGCATACTTTGCCTTGCCGCCGTGCAGCTGGATGCTGCTGTTCTCCATTTTCACGGAGTCGTAGCCGGTAACGGTCTGGGTGAAGGCGTCCTCGGTGGACTGACGGACGCGCTCATTGGCGCGCTGGATGCTCTTTTGGGCGTCCACATCGTACTTATCGGCCACATAGCCTGCCAGATATGCAGTCTTGAAGGGCACGGCATCGCTCATGGTAAAGGGCTCGATGGATTCCATCAGGTCGTCCTCCATCTTGGAGGAGCCGTCCACCGGAACTGCATCAAAGCCCAGCACGCCGTCCCGGCGCACGGAGTAGTAGCTGGTCTCGGTATAATCGTAGTCGTCATCCGACCAAAAGCGGGTGCGGGTGGCGGTAAAGCGCAGCTGGGCGTCGGCATCGCTGTCGTACAGCCAGAAGGGCACATACACGCCCTTGATCTCGTCGATGTGGTTCTGGCTGCGGAACACCTTGGGCAGCAGGGTCTTGCCTTTGAGGTGCTCCTGCAATTTTGCCTTGGCAGCCTTTTTATTCAACTTGAAGGGGATGATGAGGTCGGGGCGCAGGTCTCCGGCAAACTGTCCGGTCAGAACGATGGGGTTGCCGCAGAAGGGGCAGGCCGAGGCGGCCATGGTGTCGTCGCCCACGATCTCGCCGCCGCAGCTCTTGCAGACATAAGTATGCAGACCGGCGGTCTCGCCCTCTGCCCAGCTGCCGCCGGGGGTGGCCCAGTTCATCTCGCTGGGCTTTTCGTCCTTCAGCTCCTCGTCATAGCCCTTGAGGGTATCCACGTCGAACTCGGTGTCACAGTAGGGGCATTTCATCTTCTGGGTGGTGCTGTCAAATTTGATAGCACCATCGCAGCAGGGGCACTTATATTCCAGCATTCCTGCCATAGTGTTTCCTCCTATGATCTGCGGAGCAAGGGCTCCTTCCCTGCCCCGCAGTGTGATCGGTCATTGTGTGCCGGGTTCAGCTGCGGTCGTTCTCGTCAAAGGGGTCGCCGCACTCCGGGCAGAACTTGGGCGGGTGTGCAGGGTCGGCCGGTTCCCAGCCGCACTTGTCGCACTTATACTTGGGCGTACCGGCGGGTTTGGGTTTACCGCACTCGGAGCAGAACTTGCCCTTGTTCACCGCACCGCAGCTGCAAGTCCAGCCTTCTGCTGCCGCCGGGCGGGGCTTGCCGCACTCCGGGCAGAATTTGCCGGTGACGGTGGCACCGCAGCTGCAAATCCAGCTGTCTGCAGGCTTCGGCTCCGGCTTTTTGCTGCCGCATTCCGGGCAGAACTTGCCGGTAACGGTAGCGCCGCAGCTGCACTTCCAACTGTCGGCGGCAGAAGTCTGCTGCTGGGGTGCTGCGGGCTGCTGCCCCATGGCGAACAGGTTCTGGGCGTTCATGCCGTTGGCACCGGCTACCATGCCCATACCCATAAAGCCGGTCATGGCACCGGCGGTGTTGCCGGCGGCGGTCTTCATGGCGTCGATCTGACCACCCACCAGACGGGCGGCAGCGGTGGTGGGGTCGGTGGTCATGGCGTTTTCTTCCCACTCTGTGATCTTCTTCTGCTGCTCCTCCGGGATGGACAGAGAGTTGATGTTGAAGGAGAACACCTCAATGCCGCGCTTTTTGCGCCAGATATTGGACAGCTGCTCGTTGAGCGCCTCGGAGATCTCCAGCGTGTGGGCAGGGATCTCGTAATATTGCACCTTGTTGGCAGAAAGGGTGGCCAGCGCCGGCTGCAAAGCGTTCATCAGTTCGCTCTTCAGGCGGGGAGCCAGCTCCGAGGCATCGTACTGGGTGGAGACGTTGCTACACACGTTGGTGTAGAACAGCAGCGGGTCACAGATGCGGTAAGTAAAGCTGCCGTTGCAGCGGATGTTCACCGAGAGCTTGTAGCCTCGCTCCTCGCTGACCACTACGCGGAAGGGGATGGGCGTTGCGGTGCCGTACAGGATCTCGCCCAGCTCCTTGGTGTTGATGTAGTACACCCGCTGATCCTTGCCGGTGTCGCCGCCGTAGGTAAAGCGCTTGGCTACGGTTTGGAAAGTGGCTGCCAGACTGTCGCCGAAGTTGCCGGTGAACACGCTGGGCTCGGTGGAGGAATTGAAGGTATACTCGCCCGGCTCGGCGCACACTTCCACCACACGGCCCTGCTCCACGATGAGCATACACTGACCATCGGCCACGGCAACGCCGCTGCCGTTGGTGATGATATTATCCTCGCCGTGGTTGGAGCTGCGGCGGGAAGTGCGCTTCTGGCCCTTGACCATCAGCACATCCTTATCCAGAGAATCGCAGTAGAAAAATTCCTTCCACTGGTCTGCAAGAGTTCCGCCCAGTGCGCCCATACCTGCTTTGATCAAACCCATAGTAATTTCCTCCTGTACATTTTATTGTTTTTGCTCTCTTCTTTATCATGCAGAACAATTTCGTTTGTAAAAAGGTTCTGCCTGCTCAGGGGTAAGGGTCAGATAATTGATATTATAATCATACTGCAATGCGGCGCTGAACGCAAGGCATTTCTAACCGTTGCCACCTGCCTTTGCAGCTTCTTTCACAAAAAGAACACCGGAGCGTCCATAGAGACTCCGGTGTTCCGAAATAATATTTTTATGCTTGTCCCGTACCCAAAAAGGCTTAGAACCGCCGCCATGTATCCGGCATAAACAGCACCAGCATGGGGAATATCTCCAGACGTCCGGCCAGCATATCGAAGATGAGCACCAGCTTTGCGGGGTCTGCAAAGCAGCCGAAGTTCTGCATGGGGCCTGCCATTTCCAAGCCCGGGCCGATGTTGTTCAGGGTAGCAGCCACGGCGGTAAAGTTCGTCACCATATCAAAGCCGTTCAGGCTGATGAGGAAGAAGGAGGCCGCAAAGATAAAGATATACGCCGCCACAAACACGTTGGTGGTGCGGATGGTCTCGTGGTTCAGTAGCTTGCCGTCCATGCGGGCGGGCGCTACCACCTGCGGGTGCAGGGCGGTCTTGAGCTCCTTGGCCAGGGTCTTACCCAGAATGAGGAAACGGCTCACCTTGATGCCGCCGCCGGTACTGCCGGCGCAGGCGCCAATGAACATGAGCATGACCAAGATCTCCTTGGAGAGGGTCGGCCACAGGTCAAAATCGCAGCTGGAAAAGCCGGTGGTGGTGATGATGGAGCCCACCTGAAAAGCGGCCTGCCGCAGCGCCTCGCCAAAGCTGTTGTACATACTATAAATATTGGCAGTGATGATGCCCACTGCCACTACGATGACCACAAAGTAGCCCCGCACCTCCTCGCTGGCGGCAGCGCGGCGGAACTTGCGCATGAGCAGCAGGAAGTAGGCGTTGAAGTTGACGCCGAACAGGATCATGAAAATGGTCACGACCCACTGGATGTAGGGCGAAAAGCTGGCAAAGCTGTCGTTGCGGAAGCCGAAGCCGCCGGTACCCGCCGTACCAAAGGCAGTGAGCATGGCTTCGAACAGGGGCATTCGGCCAATCAGCAGGAACACCAGCTCCAGCACGGTAAGGGCAAAGTAGATGCCGTACAGGATCTTAGCGGTGGACTGCACCTTAGGCACAAGCTTGTCCACCTGCGGGCCGGGGCTTTCGGCTTTCATCAGGTTGACGTGAGAGCCGCCAGTCAGCGGCAGCAGCGAGAGCAGAAACACCAGAACACCCATGCCGCCAATCCAGTGGGTGAAGCTGCGCCAGAACAGAATACCGTTGGGCAGCCCCTCCACGGCGGGCAGGATGCTGGCACCGGTGGTGGTAAAGCCGGAGACCGTCTCAAACAGGGCATCCACAGGGTTCGGGATGCAGCCGGTGAGCACAAAGGGCACCGCGCCCATCACCGAGATGAACACCCAGCACAGCGAGGTAGCCGCAAAGCCTTCGCGCATATAGAACACCTTACTGCGGGGTTTGATGGTGTGCAGGGCGTAGCCGATGCCGGCGCTGACGGCAGCTGTGAGCAGAAACACGCCCAGCACCATCCACTCGCCATACACTAAGCTGGCGGCGGCGGGCAGCAGCAGCAACGCGCCCTCGATCATCAGCACATAGCCCAGCAGACGGAAAACGATCGCATAATTCATAGTCCGCCTCCGTCAGTGCTCCACGATATCGCGCAGATCGTGCAGACCATGCTCCAGCGTGACCACGATGACGTTATCGCCCACCTGGATCTGGTCGCCGCCGCGGGGGATCAAAATCTTGCTGCCGCGGGTAATGCAGCACAGCAGCAGGTTCTTTTTCAGGTGCAGCTGGCTCAGGGGCACACCGGTAGCGGCGCTCTCCTCGTGCACTGTAAATTCCAGTGCCTCCACGCGGTCATCCAGTATGCGGTACAGAGTCTTGATGTTGTTGCCTGCCTCGTTTTGCAGGGCGCGGACGTACTGCACGATGTAGTCACAGGTCATGTACTTGGGGTAGACCACGCTGCCCAGATCCAGCCCGGCCAGAATAT
>ENA-OWRJ01001246-OWRJ01001246.1-human-gut-metagenome-genome-assembly--contig:-NODE-1246-length-27546-cov-24.484449_pt1 | contig 27546 bp, 28 predicted proteins | sample MGYA00248269_ERZ651897 | MGnify/ENA primary metagenome ERZ651897 (study PRJEB26924, sample SAMEA4378252) | human gut metagenome | biome: human gut; feature: human-associated habitat; material: faeces...
GTTCAGGGCGAACAAGCTGTCTTGTAATGTCCGCGGTGCCACCTGAATTACCGGATGTGTCCGGTCGCTCACGCGCTCTTTTGTTTAAGCGCTGTCCCTGTAACGCTGGACCTGCGGCGCACCTACTTAACGGCAGACGCACTGCCGTGTTCAGTTTGCTGCTCCCGGGTGTTCGTTCACGCGGCGCACGGGCGCGGCTCTCAGCTGTGCCGCACTCTCTGGGCCGGACGGCCCGCGCTACTTTTCCCGTTCCTTGCATTTGCTGTTTTAAAATAGCACGTTGGCGGCATTTTGTCAACCTTACCGCGCGGCATCGGGGAAAATTCTGTGTTTTTTCTTGTCAGAACGCCTTTTCTCTGATAAAATGGGAAAAAGCGGTATTCCGCAAAAACAGATTCTGGAGGAGATCATGAAGCACACACACCGCATCATCCGTCTGCTGACCCTCGCTGTGGTCAGCTGCGCACTGGCCGCCTTGCTGAGCGGCTGCACCAAAGAGGAATTCATTGCCGGGTACAACGAGTTTTTGTTCGGCGACTGGTTCCCCTCTCCCCCAAGCGCCGGGGAGACCACCGCTGCGGAAGGTTCCGCATCGGGGGACTCCGGTCACGTCTACGCCGAGCCCAACCCCGAGTGCGACGCCAAGATCTCGTCGCTGATGAGCGAACTGTACTCGCTGGAGTCCTCTGCACGGTCGGATGTCAGCAGTGCCATCCAGAGCGCAAAGGATGAATACCACGCTCTGCCCGCCTCTCAGCGGACCTTTGCCAATAAAGTCAGCATCGCCTACAAGCATCTTTCCTCGGTGGAGAGCACCTACGACAGTGCCGTCTCCTCGGTGGTCAGCGAGATGCGCAGCGTGCTGCGGGAGTATAACCAGCCCGAGACCATAGCCGATCAGGCCTGGAGCTACTATCAGTCTGCCAAGAGCAGCATGATCTCCAGCCTTGGCGGCTGATTCAGGGCAATACCGCATAATTCTAAGTGCCGATACGGCGAGCGAGGTGCGGCAGCTGCTAAGCCAAAAGCGCAGATAATACTTTGTGTATTATCGAGCATTTTGGCAACGCAGATGCCGTGCCGCAGCCGCCGGAACGGTGCTTAAGCCGTCAGGCGGGAATTGTGCGGGGTTGCCTCAGCCTAATAATGTTTCCACGAGGCCCTGTGCTGCCAGATATCCGGCGTACAGGGCCTCATTTAAGTTGTTGCCATGCCCACCGATCTCGATCAGCAGACTGCCGGTGGTCAGGTCCTGATTATAGAACCGGTAGCTGAACAGCACCGGGCGGGTAAGGCCGGGGTATTTTGCCTCCATGCTGCGCTCCCACGCAGCGGCAAAACGAAGGTTCTGCCGCCATGCGGGCAGCTGCACGCTGGTGCCGTTGTCGCACCCGCAGATGATCATCACCTGCGCCGCCTGCCGCCCATCTATGCTGCACACCGGGGCGCAGCGGGTGCCGTTTTCCCGCTCGATGGCGTCCCGGTGGACGTCCAGCACCACCTTGATGCTGGGGTACTGCGCCAGATACTGCTGCACCACCGCCCGGCTGTTGGCATAGCTGCCGGTATAGCTGGGGTAGTCGTTCAGGGTCTCGTCGTGCAGGGTGCAGATGCCCGCCGCGTTGAGGGTATCGGCCATCACCCGCCCCACCGCGCACATATTGATGCTGCGGTCGGTGCTGCGGGCACCGTCCCCGGGGGTGAACCACAGCCCGGCAGAAAGGCGGTAGTCCTCGGTGGCGTGGGTGTGCATGATGAGCACCTGCGGCGCGGCGCTGTCCTTTTCGATGGCAAAGGGCAGGGGCTGCGCCGCCTCGGCGGCAATGTCTGCCACCGTCTGCCGGGTGTTATTCTTGATGCTGCCCGCACCGCAGGGGATGTACTTTTCGCCGCTGCCCTGCCCGAACTGCTGCTCTGTCACTGTGCCCGCATCGGCGGGGCGGGCCTCGTCCGGCTGCAGGGACACAAAATACCGCTCCACTCCAGTCTGTACCGGAGCAGCAGTTTCTTGCTCCGGCGGCACAGACGCAGCCTCCACCGCGCTTTCCGCAGACGATTCTGCTGCCCGGCTCTCCACCGCCTGCTGCCCCAGATGCAGCAAAGTCTGCGCAGCGGGCACCGGCGCTGCCAGAAAGGCCGCCAGCACCAGCGCGGCGCTGCGGGCAAAGATGCACAGGGCTGCAAACAGCACCGCAGCCTGCCAAAAGGGCACTGCCCTGCTCTGCCCCGCAGGCAGACGCCAAGGCTCTCTGCTGCGCATGGCAAGACCTCCTTTCTTCACCCCGTCAGCCAGCAGAGCTGCTGCACGGTAAGGCGGGGCTGCAAGGCGCGGTTGACGCTGCCCGCCAGCAGGGCCGCGCCGTGGGCGATGACGCTGTCCAGCGCACGGGGCGTGACCACAAGGTCTGCGCCCTCCTGCGCTTGCATCAGGGTGGGGATGCCCGCCGCCACCACCGGCACGCCTAAGGTGTCCCGGGTCAGGTGACGGGTGTGGTCGGCCTGCGCCGGGTAAAGTCCTGAGTCCGAAAACTGCACCGTGCGCCCCAGCCGCTGCCCCTCGGCGGAGCAGAGACTGTCCACGCAGACCACCGCCGCCGGGCGCAGCTGCCCCACCAGCGCCGCCGCCAGCTGCTGCAGGGAAAGCCCGGTGGCTGCCGCCACCCCGGGCGCAACGGCTGCTACCGGGCGCAGCCCCCGCACCGGCGGGGCAGCGCCCGCGCCCATGGTGACAAGAATGCGCTGCACCGTGCGCGGGCCAAGAGCATCGGCGGTGATGCGGCGGTTGCCCACCCCCAGCACCAGCACCGGCCCTTCCGGCGGCAAAAGGGCCCGCAGCTCCCGGGCGCACACCTCGATGACGGCGGCGTCCCGCTCGTCCAGCACGCTGACGCTGGGCATTTCCAACGTAACATACCTGCCCCGGGGGCGGCTGAGCCCCTCGCGGGCGATCTCCACCCTTGTCACCGTGACCCCGCCGTGGCGGGCGGTGGCCAGCCGCACCCCTGCGGGCAGCGGCTGCGCCGCTGCTGAAAACAGCTCGTCAGCCATATCCGTAGTACGCATTTTCCACACTCTCCGTTCCTTTTTGGGGCAAAAGCCCGCTTTCTTGCCGGAAAGTATGGGAAAAATAAAACTTTTCCAAACAAAAATCAAAAAAACGCTTGCGCTGGTACGCGAAATATGGTATCATAGGGTGCGCTGTTATAGGTAGCCAAGGAGGTGGAACGAATGCCTAACATCAAATCTCAGAAGGACCGCGTCGTGCAGGCTGCTGCAGAGCAGGCTCACAACAAGGCCATTAAGACCAACCTGAAAACAGTCGTCAAGAAGGCAGACGCTGCCATCGATGCGAATGCCGCTGACAAGGACGCAACCGTCCTGGCTGCTGTTTCCGCGATCGACAAGGCTCGCGCTAAGGGTGTCATCAAGAAGAACACCGCCAGCCGCAAGATCAGCCGTATGGCAAAGCGTGCTAACAAGAACGCTTGATCGCGCAGTTTGATTGACGAACAAAACCTCTGTGCCGGGTAACCGGCACAGGGGTTTTTGTTTTTTTCGCTGTTATGTCCCGCACAGCGCGGCAAGGCTCTGCCGCTGCACCGGCTGTAGCAGCTGCTCCGGCGGCAACGGCTGCGGCGGCAACGCCATCCACCACACCACCCACGCGGCGGGCACGACTGCCGCCAGCATAAGTCCCGGGTACAAAAGCGCCGGCTCGTGCAGCCACGGACTGCCCGGCGGCAGCACCAGCGCCGTGCACAGGCACAGCGCCGCCCACAGCTCCCACAATACGGTCTGTCCGCTGTGTTTCATGCGCCTCACCTCCGTTTTGCCCCCAGTTTACCAGCCGCCGGGCGCAAAATGTGGCGAAACAGCGCGGGCAAAACATCAGTTCTGGTCATGGCTTTTGCCCACAAGGCTGCACACCACGCCGCAGACAAGGCTTGCGGTGATGCCCGCAGAAGCAGCAGTCAGCCCGCCGGTCAGGATGCCGATGGCACCCTTTTCCGCCACGGCGGTGCGCACCCCCTTTGCCAGCAGATGCCCGAAGCCCAGCAGGGGCACGCTCGCCCCCGCACCGGCAAACTCTGCCAGCGGCGCATACAGCCCCACCGCCGAGAGCACCACCCCCGCCACCACATAGCCGGTGAGGATGCGTGCCGGGGTCAGCTTTGTCAGGTCGATGAACAGCTGCCCCACCGCGCAGATGGCGCCGCCTATTAAAAATGCCCACAGATAGTTCATTTCAGCTCTCCTTTTCCGGTGCGGTCAGCTCTACCAAATGCGCCACCGCCGGGATGCTCTCCTTCTGCAAAAAGGTGGTCTGGCTCATCAGTGCCCCGGTGGCGATGAACAGCACCCGGCGGCTGCCGCGGCGCAGCAGTTTTGGCAGGATATGCCCACAGAGCACGGCGGCGCAGCAGCCCGCGCCCGAGCCGCCGCTTTTCACCCGCTGCTCCTCGGCATCGTAGAGCAGACAGCCGCAGTCCGCGTGGTTTTTCAGCAGCAGACCCTCTGCTGCCAGCAGTTCCCGCAGCATCTGACTGCCCACCAGCCCAAGGTCGCCGGTGTAGATGCAGTCAAAATCCCGCAGTTCTGCATGGGTATCGGCAAGATAGTGCAGCAGGGTGGCAGCTGCTGCCGGTGCCATGGCTGCGCCCATGTTGTTGATATCCTTGATGTTATAATCCTGCACCCGGCCAAGGGTTGCGGCAGCAATGCCCACCCCCTGCCCTGCCGGACGCAGCAGGCAGCACCCGGCGGCGGTGGCCGTCCACTGCGCGGTAGGGGTGCGCACCGCACCATAGCTCAGCGGGGTGCGGAACTGACGCTCTGCCGCGCAGAAATGGCTGGAGGTCATGGCCAGCAGATTCTGCGCCGCCCCGCTGCTGCACAGCGCCGCGCCCAGCGCCAGCGCCTCGGCCATGGTGCTGCACGCCCCGAACAGCCCCGCAAAGGGCACGCCCAGCTCCCGCAGTGCATAGCCGGAAGCGGTGCACTGCGCCTGCAAGTCCCCTGCCAGCGCAAGGTCTACCCGCTCTGCGGGCAGAGACGCCTTTTGCAGGCAGAGCCGTGCCGCCCGCAGCTGCAGCTGCTTTTCGGCGGCCTCCCAGCTGCACTGTCCCAGCCGGTTGTCGGTGGTCAGTTCGTCAAAGCCCGCCGCCAGCGGACCATCGCTCTCTTTTTTGCCGCCCACCGCCGCCTGTGCGGCGATGACCGGCGGGGTATGGAACAACAGGGTATCGCCCCGGCGCTCTGTCATAAAATTTTCTCCTTTTTTCTACAAAAAATGCCCCGGCACGTGCTATACTGGTGCTGCGGCGCTGCAATATCCGGCGGGGCTGTTCCGTATTATAAAGCAGAGGCCCCCAGCAGCCAGAGCACCGCGCCGTACACCACCGCTGCCAGCGTGCCGTACACGATGACCGGCCCGGCGATGAGGAACATCTTGGCGCCCGTGCCCGTCACCCGTCCCTCGGCCTTGAACTCGATGGCCGCGCTGACCACCGCGTTGGCAAAGCCGGTGATGGGCACCAGCGACCCCGCCCCGGCCTTTGCTGCCAGCTTCTGGTACCAGCCCAGCGTGGTCAGCACCGCCGAGAGCAAGATCAAAGTGCAGCTGGTCAGGGTGCCCGCCGCTTCGGCGTCCGCGCCCTGCCGTAGAAACAGCTGCCGCAGCCCCTCACCCAGCAGGCAGATGCCGCCGCCCACGCAGAACGCCCAAAGGCAGTCTGCCAGAAGCGGCGAGTGCGGCCCGGCCTTCTGCACCCGGCGTGCGTATTCCTGCGCTGTCATCTTCATCTTCCCGCGCCCCCTTTTGCGGATAGTCTGCCCGGGGCGGCGGGTGCTTATCCTTTTTTTGTGAAAGAAGGTAGGTTCCATGCGTTCTTCCCATCACCATAAACATCACGCCCGCCGTCTGCTCTGCCTGACGGCGCTGGCCTGCTTTGTGGCGGGCGGCACTGCCTACGCCTACACCCGCAAGGCTGCGGTACCGCAGCTGCCGGAGTTGCCCGCCGAGAGCCTTGCGCTGCCCGCCGAGAACGGCACGCAGCAGAGCACCCTTACCGCCGCACAGGCGCAGGCGCTGCTGGACGACCCCCGCATGATCCTTGTCAACCGCACCCACCGGATAACGGAGGACTACCCTGTCGAGACCAAGGAGTGCGGCTCGGCCACCGCCATCAACAAGACCTTGCAGACCGAAGCCGCCGAGGCTTTTCTCTCCATGCAGGCCGCTGCCGCCAAGGACGGCGTGGACGTGCGGATGCAGAGCGGCTACCGCAGCGTCAGCTACCAGAAAAAGCTGTACGACAACAAGACCCAGTACTACCTCAACAAGGGTCTGAGCGAAGCCGCCGCCCGGGAAAAGGCGGCTGCCATCGTCAACCCGCCGGGCTGCTCGGAGCACAACTGCGGCCTTGCCGCCGACCTGAACAGCCCGGAGCACACCACCCTTGACACTGGCTTTGCCGACACCGCCGCCTTCCGCTGGCTGTGCGAGAACGCGGAGCAGTATGGCTTTATCCTGCGCTACCCCAAGGAGGCGGAAAGCGTGACCGGCATCACCTACGAGCCGTGGCACTGGCGCTATGTAGGCCCGGAAAACGCCGCCCTGCTCAACCAGAGCGGCCTGTGTCTGGAGGACGCGGTAGCCGTTTTGCAGCGCATTGCCGCCGGGGAGACCGTGACCGGTTAAAATCCGATGAAAACTGCCGGAAAACTCTGTGGGGTGCGTTGCAATTTACCTGCTGTTATGGTAAGATAAATACAGTCTGCCCGTGTGCGCGGCGCAGCCCCGCACCCCGACAAACGAATTCAACAAAAGAAGGAATATTTTATGATAAACCGCACAAAACTCTCTGTGATCGCCGTCAGCGCCGTGCTGGCTGTTGCCCTGACCGGCTGCGGCGGCAGCGCTTCTTCCGCGCCGTCCTCCGTGTCCAGCGCCTCCGCCTCTGCACCGGCTTCGAGCACTGCCGCCCCGGCGGCGGATACCGCTGAAAACGGCACCGCCGATCTGGACAGCGCTGTGGAGACCCTGCTGGCTGCAAACCCCATCTCCAACCAGTTCGAGATCGCTGCCATGAACATCGAGTACGACTTCGGCCTGAAGGCCGAGGACGTAGCCGCCTACAAGGGCGTGAAGAGCAATGACAACGGCGATGCCGGCCTTGTGCTGGTGGTGAATGCCGCTTCCGGCAAGGCACAGGACGTGGTGACTGCGCTGGAGAGCTACAAGCAGGATCAGGTGGCTTTCTACGGCAACTACGCCGAGTTTGCACAGGCACAGAACAACGTGGAAAACGCCATCATCTCCTCCAAGGGCGACCGTGTGGTCATGGTGATCGCCTCCAACGAGTGCACCGCAGACCTGAACAGTGCTGTGGACAGCGCCCTGAACAGCTGAATCTGACCTTCTGAGCCGGTGCCATCTGCGGCATCGGCTTTTTTCAGTAGAAAGCCCCTGATGAGGGGGATTTCTGCTGAAGATGCGCCCGCATCCGTCATGCCACCTTCCCCCGGCCGGGGGAAGGCTGAGTCTGTAATTCCGTGTAAAAAAGGAGGCTGACCCCTTGGTTTTCAGCACCATCATCTTCCTGTTTCGTTTTCTGCCCATCACGCTGGCGCTGTACTATCTTGCCCCCGCAAAACTGAAAAACACCGTGCTGTTTTTGTGCAGTCTGGTGTTCTACTGCTGGGGCGAGGTGCGCTTTTTCCCGGTCATGGTGGCGCTTATCCTCATCAACTATCTCAGCGGCCTTGCCATCGAACATTTTGATGCAAAGCCCGCGCTGCGCCGCTTTTTTCTGCTGGTGGCGCTCATTGGCAGCTTGGGGATGCTGTTCTACTTCAAGTACGCAAACTTTGTGCTGCGCAGCGTGAATGCCCTGCTGGGCACCGCCTTTGCCGAAATTCAGGGCATTGGCACCCTGCCGCTGGGCATCAGCTTCTACACCTTCCAGACCCTTTCCTACTCCATCGATGTCTACCGCCGGGATGTAAAAGCCGAGCGCAATATCATCGACTTCGGCGCTTATGTGGTCATGTTCCCGCAGCTCATCGCGGGACCCATCGTCAAGTACCGGGACGTCTCCGACCAGCTGCACGTCTACAAGCACCGCTATAACCTCAAACAAATAGAAGAGGGCATGACCCTGTTCACCTTCGGTCTTGCCAAAAAGGTGCTGCTGGCGGACGCCGTGGGCGCATTGTGGACAGACATTATCGGGGTAGCCGACAGCCCCTCCACCACCTTTGTGGGTCTGGCAAACGCTTCCACCCCGCTGGTATGGCTGGGCATCATCGCATACAGTTTGCAGCTGTACTTCGATTTTTCCGGCTACTCCCTCATGGGCATCGGCATGGGCAAGATGCTGGGTTTCGACTTCCCCGCAAACTTCAACTACCCCTATATCTCCGCTTCCATCACCGAGTTCTGGCGGCGCTGGCACATGACCCTGTCCGGCTGGTTCCGGGAGTATGTGTATATCCCGCTGGGCGGCAACCGCAAGGGGCTCAAGCGGCAGATCTTGAACCTGTTCATCGTGGAGCTGCTCACCGGCATCTGGCACGGCGCGAACTGGAACTTTATCTGCTGGGGTCTTTACTACTTTGTGCTGCTGGCGGCTGAAAAGCTGTTCTTGCTGCCCTACCTGAAAAAAGGCAGGGTGTGGCCGCATTTCTACACCCTGTTCCTTGTGGTGGTAGGCTGGGCGATGTTCGTAGGCAACGACACCGGCGTGTCCTTCGGGCTGCTGTTCCAGAAGCTCTTTATCCCCTCCGGCGGGGTGTCGCCGCTGTATTTCCTGCGGAATTACGGCGTGCTGCTGGCGGTAAGCGTGGTGTGCTGCACCCCGCTGATCGAAAAGCTGTGGGATGTGCTGCGCAAGAACGTGGTCACCCGCTGCGCCGCCATCCTGACGCTGCTGGTGGTCTCCACCGCCTATGTGGTGGGCAGCACCAACAGCCCGTTCCTGTATTTTAACTTTTAAGGAGGCGGGAAGATGTCCAAACACGAGAAAAAGACCTCCTCCCTTTTGCACTACCCGGTGCTGGTGGTGTTCAGCCTGTTTTTCATCGGGCTGTTCACGCTGGATATGGTCACCCCGGATCGCAGCTACAGTGAGCTGGAGAATACCACCCTGAGCCAGCGCCCGGCGCTGACCCAGTTCACCGCCAAGGGGCTGAACAGCTACTTTACCGCCTACACCAAATACGTCAAGGATCAGGTGGCGGGGCGCGACCAGTGGATCAGCCTGCAGAGCGTGGTGGAGACCACCCTGCTGCAAAAGCAGCAGAACGGCGGCATCCTGCTGGGCAAGGAGCACATGATGTTCCCCCGCACCTACGGGCTGCTTTCCAGCGAGGAGCGCACCCTGCCCAAAAACACCGCAGCGCTCACCAGCCTGTGCCAGCGCTACCCGGGCAAGGTGAATGTGCTGCTGGCACCTGCTGCCAGCGATATCTATAAAGAAAACGTGCCCGCAAACGCCCCCCTGCTGGACGAGGACGGCTACCTTGACCAGCTTTCCGCTGCGGTGCAGGCGGCCGGCGGCCGCTTTGTGGACGTGCGCCAGACCCTTACTGCCCACAAGAGCGAGTATATTTATTACCGCACCGACCACCACTGGACGAGCCTTGGTGCCTACTACGCTTACAGCCATCTGTGCCAGACCCTTGGCTTTACCCCCTTTGATACCGCCGCCCACACTGCGCTGACTGCCGACGGCTTTTACGGCACCCACTACGCCAAGGCGCGCACATGGAACGCCGTGCCGGACGTGATCACCTACTACGACCTTGCCAACACCCTGACGGTATGGAACGTGACGGCGGCAGGCCAGCCCACCGAGGGGCAGGCCACCGGCCTGTACGACACAGAGAAGCTCTCCGTTTATGATAAATACGCCATGTTCCTGCACGGCAACAACGGTTTAAGCCGGGTGCAGGGCAACGGCAGCGGGCGCATCCTTGTCATCAAGGACAGCTACGCCAACTGCTTTGTACCCTACCTGACCGCCAACTACGCCGACATTGACGTGGTGGATTTCCGCAACTACAACTACGGCTTGGACAAGCTGATCGCCGATAACGGCTACGACCAGATCCTTGTGCTGTACAACTTTGACAGCTTCAAGAGCGACCCCTACCTCTACCGCGCCGGAGTACAGGGGTAAACAGCCAAAAACCTAAATTTTTGCAGTCTATTTTCACAAATTTATAGCCGCAATTTCATGCGTCTCGCCAGTTTTTGAACAAATGCACCAAAACCCCTTGATAAAATCCGACCACTGTTGTAGAATGACCATATAGAGAACAATGCTCTATCGGCAATTGGGTATAGACGCCGGGGGATCGGGATGCAATGCGGCATTTCCCTTTGACAAAGGAGTATTGATGATGAAAAATATGAATTATCCCGCAGATTATGCGGTACTTTCCAACGAAGAAATGACCTATACCACCGGCGGCGGCGCAGTGGATGATGCTGCCGGTCTCGCCACTACTGCCGCAACGGTCGTAGGTGCTGTGGTACTGGCTTCCAGCTACATCTGGGGCATCAAGCAGGCACGCACCTGGCTGCAGCAGGACGGCAACAAGGACGGCAACTTCTTTACCGTGATGGGCCGCGCCACCGATGCCATTGCCGCTGATATGGGCAAATCCGCCGGCAACTTTGTGCGGGATGCCGTTTCCACCACCATGGTGGTGGCGCTGGCTCCCTTGAGCGCCGTTCTGCTGATCGTGCGCTGACCTTTTTAATCAGATAAAACGGTGCGATTTTGGTGCACCGTTTTGGATAGCTTTGTTTCAAAAGGAGTGTTATTATGGAAAAAATGATGATGCCCGCGTACTACAATGTACTGTCCACTGAGGAAATGACCTACACCGAAGGCGGCGCCAATGCTACCATGTCTGAGGCTCTGCTGTGCTGGCTGATTCCCCCGTACGGCTGGTTCAAGGGTCTGACCGCTGTCCGCAATTACCGCCGTAAGAACCCCAACACTTGGACTGAGACCGGTCTGGATGCTCTGACTGCCGATATGGAGAAGAGCACTGCCAACGCCATCCGTGACATCGCCTGCACCGCTTACATGATCAGCTCCACCGCTACCGGTGTCGGCCTGATCATCAATGCAGCAGTCATCCTGCTCTGATTCATCTTATCTCATAAGACCGGCTCGGAGTACACCAAAGAACAAAGCAGGCGGAGGCGCTGCCCGAAAGGGCAGCGCCTCCGCTGTTTTTGTAGGGTTCACACGCAAAAAACGGCGGCACACTCCGATGGAACGTACCGCCGTTTGGTTTTTTATAATACAATCAACACGGGTATCGTGCCTGTTTTTCAGCAAGCGGTATCTCCAAAAAATGGTTTTACTGTATTGGGCGAAAGCCCGCTGCGCTGTGCTTTCTCCTGTTCGTAGGTCACACGGGTCGCTTCCTCCACAAAGGCTCTGACCTCCGGCGTTGCCGTAGACCATGTAACATTGAAACGGCGACAAATCTGATAAAACGTGCGATAAAACGCCTCTCGTTCCGGGTCACGCTGGAAATACTCTTTTGCATCCATCGAAAACACCTCACTTCAAATACGTCACAAAGATATTCATAGCCGCCTCGCCAGACAGTTCATAACGCGGCGCTCCGCCAAAACTCGGCAGTGGGCACGCGCCATAATCCCGGATATAGTGTTCTGCCAATTCCGGAACCTTTGCTTCAAATGTGACCGTCCCGCCACATCCATGATCGATCGACAGCTTGATACCGTAGGCAATCAAAACCCGTCCGATTCCCTGATATCTTTTGGAATGACCAACAATTGTCGGGTTGCTTTCCGGCTGGCTTTCAATATAGGTGATGTGCACCATCACATCATTTTCCAGTATTTCATACGCTGCCAGTGCAACCAATTCGCCATCCGTTGTTTTTAACGCATACTTTTCAAAAGCATCCTTCTGGATATAGGCAGACATCCAACTCGTCTGCCATACAGGCTCTTTTTCAGTCTGTGCCGCATCTGCTTTTTTCATGCGTGTGATCCTCACACCTATTTTCTGTTCATCATCCGTTTTCAGAATAAACGGTATAAACCTTGCCATATAAACCTCTTTCCCAAATGCGACGTCCCGAATCATCAGTTATATTATACTCGATTCTGTGTAGCTTTTCAACAAAAACAAAAATCCCCTGAACTGCTGTTCCCGGCAGCTCAGGGGATTTCATACCTTATGCGTTGAACATATCCTTCAGCTTTTTGAAGAAGCCCTTACGCTTTTCGTAGTTTTCTTCCTTCAAGGTGCCCTCAAATTTCTTCAGGGCATCGCGCTGCGCCTTGTTCAGCTTTTTGGGGATCTCCACCTCGCACTTGACGTACATATCGCCGCGGCCACGGCCGTTCAGGTACTGGATCCCCTTGCCGCGCAGGCGGAAGGTGGTGCCGCTCTGGGTGCCCTCGGGCACGGTGTACTCCACCTTGCCGTCAATGGAGGGCACGGTGACGCTGTCGCCCAGCACAGCCTGACTGTAAGTGATGGGCACGGTGACCCAAACATCGTAGCCGTCGCGCTGGAACACCTCGCTGGGGCGCACGCTGACCATGACGATGACGTCACCGGCGGGGCCGCCGTTGGTACCGGCATCGCCCATGCCGCGCAGTGCAAAGCTCTGGTCGTCGTCGATGCCCATGGGGATGGACACCTCCAGCGTCTTTTTGGTAGCCACCTTGCCGCTGCCGTGGCAGACCTTGCAGGGGTTCTTTACCAGCTTGCCCTTGCCGCCGCAGCGGGAGCAGGGCTGCTGGGTCTGCATCACGCCAAAGGGGGTGCGCTGCTGGCGGATGACAAAGCCGCGTCCGCCGCAGTCCGGGCAGGTCTCGGGGCTGGTACCGGCGGCGCAGCCGGAGCCGTGGCACTCAGTACACTCCTGCTGACGGGTGATGGTAATGTTCTTCTTGCAGCCGTGCACGGCCTCGTCAAAACTCAGGGTGATGCGCACCCGGATGTCCTGACCCTTGCGGGGGGCGTTGGGGTTTGCCTGACGGGACGAGCCGCCGAAGCCGCCAAAGCCGCCGCCGAAGATATCGCCAAAAATGTCGCCCAGATCCACACCATCGCCGCCAAAACCGCCAAAGCCGCCGGGGCCGCCGCCGTTCTGTGCTGCATAAGTGGGGTCAACACCGGCAAAGCCGTACTGGTCGTACAGCTGGCGCTTTTTCGGGTCCGAAAGCACCTCGTTTGCCTCGTTGATCTCCTTGAACTTTGCCTCGGCGTCCTTATCGCCGGGGTTATAGTCCGGGTGGTACTTCATGGCAAGCTTGCGATATGCCTTTTTGATTTCGGCATCGCTTGCGCCCTTGGATACCCCCAGCACTTCGTAATAATCACGCTTTTCCTGTGCCATATCCACTCACCTCTCCGGGAACGCCCTCTCCGGGTAACGCCCCGGTCGGTTCCTCCTGTAACTTGATCTCTACATTTCTTGCCTCTCCCCTTGGGAGAGGTGGCATTGCGCAGCAATGACGGAGAGGGCGAACCCGCTTGTTTCTCCAGCATCCTCGCCCTCTCAGGCGCTGGCGCGCCAGCTCCCCCAAAGGGGGAGCCAAGTATGCAGAGGCATCTCTCTATAACCAGCAAGAGCCGCTCCGGCCTAAACCGGAGCGGCTTTTGCTCTATTGCGCGTGTGCCCGCCGGTTTGGCCGGACACAGCGCTTTGTGTCAGACTTAGACTTCCTTGAAGTCGGCATCCACAACGCCGTCATCGTTGGGCTTTTCGTTGGTTGCGCCTGCGTCAGCACCGGGCTGTGCACCGGCGGTCTGCTGTGCGGCAGCGGCTGCCTGATACATCTTCTCGAACACCTGACTCAGGGCTTCCTGCTTTGCCTTGATGTCGTCCACGTTGCCGGACTGGACAGCGGTCTTAAGGTCAGCAAGCTTTGCCTCGGCATCGCTCTTCACGTCTGCGGGCAGCTTGTCGCCGTTCTCCTTCAGCATCTTCTCGGTCTGGAACACCATCTGGTCGGCACCATTGCGGATATCGACCTCTTCACGCTTCTTCTTATCATCGGCAGCAAACTGCTCAGCTTCCTTCACAGCCTTGTCGATGTCCTCCTTGGACATATTGGTGGAAGCGGTGATGGTGATGTTCTGCTCCTTGCCGGTGCCCAGATCCTTAGCGCTGACCTTCACGATGCCGTTGGCATCGATATCGAAGGTAACTTCGATCTGAGGCACGCCACGGGGAGCCGGAGCAATGCCATCCAGATGGAACACACCCAAGCTCTTGTTGTCGCGGGCAAACTCACGCTCGCCCTGCAGCACGTTGACCTCAACAGAGGGCTGGTTGTCGGCTGCGGTGGAGAACACCTGGCTCTTGTGGGTGGGGATGGTGGTGTTGCGGTCGATGATCTTGGTGCACACGCCGCCCAGGGTCTCAATGCCGAGGCTCAGCGGGGTGACATCCAGCAGCAGCAGACCCTTCTTCTCGCCGTTCAGAACGCCGCCCTGAATAGCAGCACCGACAGCCACGCACTCATCGGGGTTGATGCCCTTGAAGGGCTCGCAGTTCAGTTCCTTCTTCACGGCGTCGTAGACAGCGGGGATACGAGTGGAACCACCGACCATCAGGACCTTCTTCAGGTCGGAAGCGCGCAGACCTGCATCCTGCAGAGCCTTGCGCACAGGGGTCATGGTGCGGTCGACCAGATCAGCGGTCAGCTCGTTGAACTTTGCGCGGGTCAGGGTCATATCCAAGTGCTTGGGGCCGGTAGCATCGGCGGTGATGAAGGGCAGGTTGATCTGGCTGCTCATTGCGCTGGACAGCTCGATCTTAGCCTTCTCGGCAGCTTCCTTCAAGCGCTGTGCAGCCATCTTGTCCTTGCGCAGGTCGATGCCGTTCTCGGTCTGGAAAGCGTCTGCCATCCAGTCGATGATGCGCTGGTCGAAGTCATCGCCGCCCAGATGGGTATCGCCGTTGGTGGCCAGAACTTCGGTAACGCCGTCGCCCATCTCGATGATGGACACATCGAAGGTGCCGCCGCCCAGATCGTAGACCATGATCTTCTGGTCGTCCTCTTTATCCACACCGTAAGCCAGAGCAGCTGCGGTGGGCTCGTTGATGATACGGCGGACGTTCAGGCCGGCAATGGTGCCTGCGTCCTTGGTTGCCTGACGCTGGCTGTCGTTGAAGTAGGCAGGCACAGTGATGACAGCCTCGGTAACGGTCTCGCCCAGATAAGCCTCGGCATCAGCCTTCAGCTTCTGCAGGATCATAGCGCTGACCTGCTGGGGAGTGTACTCCTTGCCGTTCAGGGTCACCTTGTGGTCGGTGCCCATCTGACGCTTGATGGAAGAAACGGTGTTGTCGGGGTTGGTGATAGCCTGACGCTTTGCAACCTGACCTACCAGACGGTCGCCGGTCTTGGTGAAGCCGACAACGGACGGGGTGGTGCGGGCACCCTCAGAGTTGGCGATGACAACGGGCTCGCCGCCCTCCATAACAGCTACGCAGCTGTTGGTAGTACCAAGGTCGATACCAATAATCTTACTCATAATGATGTCTCCTCTCGAAAGAACAAATCTTGTTTATATGATGCTTATGATGATGTCAAGCGGATGTTATTGCAAACTCCCTTGCGGGAGGTTCGGCTTGTTTATTCGGCCACCACAACGGTTGCATGGCGGATGATCTTGTCACCCAGCTTGTAACCCTTCTGGAAAACGGTGACCACCGTGCCGCTCTCCTGCCCGTCCGGGGCGGGGATCTGCTGCACAGCATTCATAAAGTTGGGGTCAAAGGGCTTGCCCAGCACCTCGATCTCCTCCACATGGAGGGCTTCCAGTGCCTTTGCCGCCTTATCCAGCGTCATGACCACGCCCTTTTTGTAGTTCTCGTCGGTGGTGGGGGCGTTGGCAGCCATATCCAGCGTATCCAGAATGGGGATGATCTTTTCCACTGCGTGGGAAACACCGTCGCCAAACTTCTGGTCGGCCTCGCGGGTGGAGCGCTTGCGGTAGTTGTCGTACTCGGCAGCCATGCGCAGCAGCTGATCCTTGGCCTGTGCAGCGTTCTTTTCCGCTGCATCCAGCTTTGCCTTAACGGCTTCCATCTCCCGGGCCTTCTTGTTGAACCAGCCGCCGTCCTTCTTCTTGTCCTCTTCGATAGCGGCAGCCTCGGCAGCAGCCTGTTCGGGCGCTGCGGCAGCGGTCTTTTCCTCGGGGACAGTCTCCGGCTGCTCGGTCTCGGGCACCGTGTTCTTTGCTTCTTCGCTCATTCCAGATCCTCCTTATAGATCACAGTCCGCCGTGGTACGGCAGCCTGCGGGGTGTCTTTTCGTTTGCCGCTCATGCCCTCGCCCAGCTGGTCTGCAAACTCGTGCAGCAGGGGCATCAGCTTCTGGAAGGGCATCCGGGTGGGGCCGATCAGGGCAATGGAGCCCCACAGCCCGCCGCCTACCAGATACCGGTCGCTCACGATGCACAGCCCGGGGATCTGCGGTTCCAGATCCTCGCCCAGCAGCACGCTTTCGCTGCGGTTTTCCGGGGGTGCGATCAGGCTTGCGGCCTGTTCCTCGTCGTTCAGCAGGGTAAGGATATCACCCACCCGGCCGTCCAGCTGCGGCCAGTCCAGCAGGTACTGCTCGCCGCCCAGAAATACATGGGGCTTTACGCTGTCCTGCAAAATTGCGGCTGCGGCGCTGACCACCGGCACAAGTTCCGGTGCGATCTGGCTGCACAGCTCGCTGAGCATCCGGGTGGAAAGATCCACCGGCGCCACAAAGGTAAGGTTGCGGTTGAGCAGCGCCGCAAGGGCAGCTGCATTTTCCCGGGAAAGCCCGGTGCGTACCCGCGCCACCCGGGTGCGGACGTAACCGGCGGTGGTCACAGCCAGCACAGCGGCTGCGCTGCGGCCCACCTGCACCACCTCGTAATGGGCGATGCACAGATCCTCGGCGCAGGGGGTGCTGACGGCGGCGGTGCAGCCGCTGATGGCGGCCAGCGCCTTGGCAGCGCCCTGTGCCAGCTTTTCCGGCTCGTGGTCAAGGCTGGCGAACACCGCATCTACCCGGGCGCGGGTAACGCGGTCCAGCGGCTGATCATCGGTCAGCAGGTTGTCCAGATAATACCGGTAGCCCTTGGCGCTGGGCACACGCCCCGCGCTGGTGTGGGGCTGCTCCAGCAGACCCAGCTTTGTCAGCGCCGCCATCTCGTTGCGCAGCGTTGCGCTGGACACTGCCATATCAAAGTAGTTTGCCAGCACGCTGCTGCCCACCGGCTCGCCCTCAAGGCCATACAGCGCCACGATTGCCTGCAAGACCCGTTGCTTGCGTGCATCCATCGTCATAGCGCCTGCCTCCTTTTTGTATTGCTTTTGTTTGTTTAGCACTCCTTGTTCCTGAGTGCTAAGACCATTATAACCGTTTTTGCCCTGCTGTCAAGCCCTTTGCAAAAATGTTTATAAAGATTCATAATTCTGTCATAAAGGGGGTGTGAACTCCCTCAGTCAAAGCCTGCGGCTTTGCCAGCTCCCTCTGGGAGGGAGCCTTTGGCATGGTGGTACAGTTTTCGGCTAAAGTGCAAAGCTTGCGGAAGAGAACGCTCCCCCGGGGGGAGCTGTCGAGCGTAGCGAGACTGAGGGGCTTCAAATCGGCGGAGCCGGAAAAAACGGTTAAAAGATCTTCACGCCGAACAGGCGTGAATCTTCAGTTTTTTCCGGTGTAGCCCTCCTCTTTGGGGTTAAAAGGGGCGAGCAGCCCCTTTTTCGTGGCTCCAGCGCGTCGAAATCGCTGGCACTTTTCTGGTTCTCTTTTGGTGTCAAAAGAGAACATCCCCGGGCAGCAGTGTTTTAGTTTTCCACCCTTTTTCAGCCATTCGCGCAGTTTTAACCCCCATTCGCGCAGAATTTCTTTTGTTTTTGCCTAGTTTATGGTATATTTATGGTAACGACATCCCCGTATAAACCCCACACGAAAGGAGCGAAAACAATGAAAGCCAAACGCATGATAAGCATCCTGCTGACCGGCAGTATGCTGCTGTCCCTGCTGCCGGTGTCTGCACTGGCAGCCGCCCCGGTGTTCGATGCACCCGCCCAGACCACGGCCAAAAAGGCTGCCCCCCTTGTACAGGAGGCCGACGCCTCCCGCAGCACTGAGGAGGAAGCCGCCACCCGCAGCAGCCGTGATCTGGACGCGGAGAACGGCACCGCCGAAAGCATTACTACCATCCAGCTGAACGCCGATGGCACGCCCGCAGGCTATGGTGACGGTGAACATTGGTACTACAGCGCTGCCTCCGGCTGCCAGCTGGACACTGGCGTTTTTGCCCTGCAGCCCTCCTCGGAGCCCGAGGCGGAAAGCGCATTGAAGGCACGCCTTTTCCGCATTGGAGATAACGCCGAGCTAGTCCGCGGCACCGTCGGCTGTGAAACCAACAATTATGGCACCATCTCCGGCGGCACCTTCCAAGGGAAGGTGGCTAACTTCCAAACCATCTCCGGCGGCACCTTCCAAGGGGAGGTGTACAACCACGACACCATCTCCGGCGGCACCTTCCAAGGGGGGGAGGTGTACAACGTTCGCGGCGCCATCTCCGGCGGCATCTTTAAGAAAGCTGTCGAGGTATACGCCTCCGGCGGAAATGCCACGATCGAGGGCGGAACCTTTGAAAAGAGTATGACGCTCATGAATGATGACGCTTCCATCACCATCAGCGACGGTCTGTTTGACGGCGAGGTTTTCACCGGAATATGTCGCTTCCCGCTTTCCATCAGCGGCGGCCTGTTTACCAAAGCTGTGGATGTAAGCCACGTCTACAACCCGACCGATCTTTCTATCACCGGCGGCTATTTTGTAAGCAAGCCCACTGTGCCGAACGGCAGCGACATTGCCTTTACCTCTGTGAGCGATCAGAATGGCGGAACCTTCCAAGTGCCTGTAAATGGAGACTGGTCTGAAAAGGGCTACACCAGTCTTTATGTCCCCAGCGGATCGTCTGAGCAGCCCAACACCATTACCGTAAAGACCGCTACCCCACTGACCGACTGCCGTGCAGACGGCGAATCCATTATGGGAACCGATAAAGTCCGGAAAAACAATGACGGCAGCTACGCCATTGACGTGTATTCCCCGGCGTCCATCGTTCTGGTGACCGAAGAGCCCGCACCGCCCACACCGCCCACTCCGGACCAACCCGGCGACGAGATCGACCCGGGCTTCTCCTCCGGCGCAGCCGCACTTGGCGTGGTACTGGGCACTGCGGGTCTGGGTTATGTCACCTATGTCAACGTCTCTTCCCTGTACCTGCACTACGCGCTGCCGGGCGGCTTTATCCCCTCTACCCGTCAGGAGCTGGCAAACGTCCTGTGGACGACTGCCGGCAAGCCCGACCCCGTAAGCACCGCCCTGTACACCGATATCCCCGCTGACGCCATCGAGCAGCAGAAAGCCGCCCGCTGGTGCGTGGAGCAAGGTCTGCTCTCCGACCACGGCGCGACCTTTGGCCCGGATGTGAAGGTGTACAACGCCCGTATCATCCGCGCATGGAACAGCCTGAAAAAGCTGCCCGTGCCCATTAAATAATCATCCTCACATTCATCCTTTCATGTACACCGCCGCCCGGCTTGCTTTCACAGGCCGGGCGGCGGTGTTTTCACTCCTCCATCTGCTTTGCCAGAAAGGCCGCTGCCACGGCCACCGCCTTGCACTGGGCGTCCTCCGGGCAGGCAGTGCGGTCCTCGGTCAGTAAGCCCACCGCGCCGGTCACGTCCCCGCCCGCCAGCACCGGCGCGGCGCACAGCAGCACCCGGGGTGCGCCCTCGCAGGGCAGCAGGGTCTTTTCCGGTGCGCCGGGGCTCTGGTAGGGCTTGCGGGCTTCCATCAGCTTTTCCAGCGGCTGGCTGATGCTGCGGTCGGCAAGCTCCCGCCGCCCGCTGCCGCTGACTGCCAGAATACGATCCCTGTCGCACACAAAGGCGGTCAGTGCAAACTGGCGGCTGAGCACCTCTGCCAGCTGGGCGGCAAGGGTGTTCACCTCGCCCATGGGCGAGTACTTTTTAAAGATCACTTCCCCGTCGCCGGTGGTAAAGATCTCCAGCGGGTCGCCCCGCCGGATGCGCTGGGTGCGGCGGATCTCCTTGGGGATCACCACCCTGCCAAGCTCGTCGATGCGGCGCACGATACCGGTTGCTTTCATTATTTTGCCCTCCTTGCGGTTTCCTTTGTATGTAGTATCTGTCAGCGGCGGCAAATTATACCGGCAGCGCATTTTTTGCTTTGCCCGCCGCATTGCGTTCCGGGCGGGGTTCTGCTACAATAAATAGGAATAAACCCAAAGAAAGCAGGTGTCCGCATGGCACACATCCTTATTCTGGGCGGCGGTGCCGCCGGACTGGCCGCTGCGCTGGCGGCTGCACAGGCCGCGCCCGCTGTCCGCGTCACGGTGCTGGAGCGCAACCCCAAGGTGGGCAAAAAGCTGCTGGCTACCGGCAACGGCCGCTGCAATCTGGACAACACCGCCATTGCGCCGGAAAAGTACTTCACCGCCGACCCCGCCGCGCTGCGGCCTTTGCTTGCGGCGGTGGATGCCGCCGCGCCGCTGGCGTGGTTTGAGCAGCTGGGGCTGTACACTCGCACCGATGAAGCCGGGCGGGTGTACCCCTATTCCAATCAGGCGGCCGACGTGCTGGCGCTGCTGGAGCTGCATCTGCAGCGGCACACCGTACAGCTGCGCACCGGCTGCACGGTAAGCACCCTGCGGCAGAGCAAGGGCGGCTACGCGGTGCAGTTTACCACCGCCGAGGGCGGTACCGAAAGCCTGCGGGCAGATGCCGTTATCTGCGCCATGGGCGGTGCCGCCGGGCCGCAGTTCGGCACGGACGGCTTCGGCACCCGCTTTGCCGCCGACTGCGGCGGGCAGATGCGCCCGCTTTACCCCTGCCTGACCGCCCTGCAATGTGCAAAGCCGAACAAGAGCCTTGCAGGCATCCGCGCCAAAGCCGCCGCCCGTCTGCTGGACGGCGACCGGGTGCTGGCAGAAGAGATTGGCGAGGTACAGTTTACCGACTACGGGCTTTCCGGCATCTGCATCATGCAACTGTCCGGCCTGCTTGCCCCCGGGCGCAGGCTGAGAGACCCTGTCGTGGAACTTGACCTGTTCCCGGAGCTGAGCGAGATAGACCTGACCCGTCTGCTTGCCCGGCACGCCATCCAAACTGCATCCGACACCCTTGCCGGGTTCTGGACAGGGCTGTTGAACGTCAAACTGGGCTACGCCCTCTGGGAAGCTGCCAATATGCCCAACAACCGCTCGGTCAAGCAGATGCAGCCCCTTGCCCACACCGCCAAGCACTGGCGGTTCGAGGGGCTGACCCCCTGCGGCTGGCGGCAGGCGCAGACCACCGGCGGCGGGCTTGCCCTGACCGAGGTGGAACCGACCTTCCAGTTCAAGGGCTGTCCGGGGCTGTACTTTGTGGGGGAAACGTTGGACTGCGCCGGCAGCTGCGGCGGCTTCAACCTGCACTGGGCGTTCGGCAGCGGCCTTGCCGCCGGGCGAGACGCCGCAAAGCACCTTTGCAGCCGAAAACGGTAACAGAAAAGGGACGAGGGAAAGCCCGCGGGCTTTCCCTCGTCCCTTTTATTATCTAAATCAGGCAGCCTTGTTCTCGCCCTTGGAAAGCAGCTTTGCACGCTCCAGTGCGGGGCGCAGTGCCAGATACAGCACCACGGCGCAGGCAGTGGAAGCCACACTGTTCACAAAGGTGACGCCGCCGGCGATCTTGGTCAGTGCCTGTGCCACGGTGTACTCCTGCCCAAAGATGTACACGTTGCGGAAGTAGCCAAGGAAGGGGTCGGTGAACACGTTCAAAAGCAAGCCGGAACCCGCAGAGACGATCACCTTGACCAGATACCCGGCGCTGTGACGATCCTGATCCCGCAGCTTGAACACCTTATGTGCCACGGCACCGCAGGTGATGCCGATGATGAACTTGAGCACGAAAGTGGTAATAGCGTAGCCCGGGTCACCGGCAAGGATATCCGCCAGCGCCAGACCGATGGCACCCGCCAGACCGCCGGATACACCGTCCAGCAGCAGCGCCGTCAGGGCGGTAAAGGTGTTGCCCAGATGGAACGAGGAGCCGCCGTAGAAGGGGATGCGGAAGAACAGGTAAGCCACTAAGCTCAGCGCAGCCATCACGCCGGTAAGCGCCAGCTCGTGCACTGTAAAGCGGCGCTTGTACAGCACACTGAAAAACAGGATCAGGATAACGACGACTGCCAGCAGCAGCCACATTGCAGTAGTAGACATGATACTTTCCCTCCAATCGCGCCGATAACCCCACAAAACTACTTGACATTTGAGTGTCCGGCGGGTATGCTCCTATTATACGCAGAACTGACCCCATGAAAATACCCAGAATAAAGTTTTTTTATGGGGTCAGTTTGACGCAATGCCCAGATGGGAGGGACATTCTATGGTACATCTGACCACGGCACTGGACCCGGCTTCGGCGGTGCCGCTGTACGAGCAGCTCTACCGCAGCCTTGCCGCCGAGATGCGGGCGGGCACCCTGACGGCGGGCACCCGGATGCCCGGCAAGCGGCGGCTGGCGGCAGAGCTGTCGGTCTCGGTGAACACGGTGGACACCGCCTACCAGATGCTGGCAGCCGAGGGCTACCTGACCGCCCGGGAGCGCAGCGGCTTCACGGTGCAGGAGTATCTTGCCCTGCCGCAGGGGGTGCAGCCGCCCGCCGCGCCCTCTGCGCCGCCGGCAGAGCACCCAGCCGATGCTGCTCCGCCGGTGCAGTTCGATTTATCCACCCGAGGCGTGGACCCGGGGCTGTTCCCCTTCCGCACATGGGCGCGGCTGCAAAAGGAACTGCTGTACTCTGCGCCGGAGCTGCTCACTCCCGGGGATGCCCGGGGCGACGCTGCGCTGCGGCAGGCGCTGGCAGGGTATCTGGCCGAGTACCGGGGCGTGCAGTGCGACCCGGAGCAGCTGGTGGTGGGTGCAGGGCTGGAATATCTGCTGGGACTGCTGGCCCCGCTTTTGCCCGGCCCCGCCGCCGTGGAGACCCCCGGCTACCCCCGCGCCCGGCAGGTGCTGGAAAACAACGGCGTGCCCTGCCGCTGCCTGCCGGTGGACGCGGACGGCCTGTCGCTGACAGCTCTTTCTGCCAGCGATGCGGCGGTGTGCTACGTCACCCCCAGCCACCAGTTCCCCACCGGGGTCACCATGCCCGCCGGACGCCGGGCCGAGCTGCTGCACTGGGCGGCCCGCGCCCCGGGACGGCGATACATCATTGAGGACGACTACGACTCCGAGTTCCGTTTTGACACCCGCCCGCTGCCCAGTTTGCAGGGCATGGCGGGCGCAGACGGCCCGGTGGTGTACCTGTCCACCTGCTCCCGCAGCCTTGCCCCGGGCATCCGCATTGCCTACATGGTGCTGCCACGGCAGCTGCTGGGCGCATGGCAGGCCAAGTACCGGCTGTACTCCGGCACGGTAGGGCGGTTTGAGCAGCAGACCTTGGCGCGCTTCATCACTGGGGGGTATTTCACCCGGCACTTAGCGCGGGAGCGCACCGCCTACAAAGCCCGGCGGGATGCACTGGTGGCGGCGCTGCGCACCTCCTTTGCACCGGAGGAGCTGACCCTTGCGGGGCTGCACACCGGCCTGCACCTGCTGGCACAGCTGAAAGACCCGCCGCCGGACGCCGCCCTGCGGGCTGCTGCCCGGCAGTACGGGGTGCGCTGTTCCCTACTGAGCGACTACGACCTGACCGGCACGGCGCACTCTGCCGCCGGGACGCTGGTGCTGGGTTATGGCTCACTGCCGGACGCGGACTGCGCCGCCGCCGGGGAGAGGTTGAAAAAGCTCTGCACCGCCGCCCGGGAGGCATCAGACACCGTATAGTGTCCGCCTGCCCAGTCCCCGGGCAGGGCGTCGGCGGTGATATCCACCGGCTCGGCGCTGGTGGCTAAAAATTCCAGCGTGCGTTCCAGTGTAGCAAGGTCTACGGCGGTCAGGCTGGTCAGCAGACTGCCGCTCACCTCTCGCAGACCCTGCGGCAGGGTGGTGGGCAGCAGCTCCAGCGCCTGCCGGAAAAACGCATCCCACACCGCCGCCCGGGCGGCGGCGCTGCGCCGGGGCGAAAGAGAAGTGTCGGCATCCAGCGCCGCTAAAAAGCTGTGGGCATCGGCGGCGGAGATGCCCTGCACCCCGGTGCCCTTGCCGTACCGCGCCAGCTGCTCCGGGGTGAGCGCCCCGGTAAAACCCACCCGCACTGCGCCATACCGCGCCGCAAGCTTTGTCAGCACCGCCGGGGCGATGGCAAGATAATCGGTATCCTCCGGCAGGGCAAACACCTCGCCCAGCGCCTCCCGGCAGCGGGCGGGTCCTGCGGCGGCGTAACAGTCCGCGAGGGGGACGTTCTTGCCCCCGAAGGGCACTTCCAGCGCGGCGGACACCGCCATCAGATGGATGCAGTTCTGTCCGGCGTTCAGGTAGGCCAGCACAAAGCCCGGGGTCTCGTCTGCCACGCACAGCAGCACGGTGCACTGGTCGGCGGCTTTGGGCAGACGGATGGGCACCCCATTCTGGCTTTTTGCGGCCTGCCGCAGGCTGCTGCGCAGCTGGGCGCGGCTGAGCAGCACTGTGCCGCCCACCAGCGGCAGCAACACCAGCAGGGCGGCGCACAGCGCCGCCCAGAAGGGACGCCAGCCGCTGCGTTTTGCGTGTTTCATGGCTCTGCCTCCTTTTTGTGCATAAAGCATGACCCAACGGGCGACCCTTTATGCAGAAAGGCAGGGATGCTGTATGGATCAAACAGAAAACCCCAACGAAAAAGACCGCGAGGAACAGGAGGACTTCTGGCTGACGCTGGAGCCCCTTCCCGACCCCGAAAAGCCCTCCGCACCGCATGAGGACTAAGGCTGCTGCATAGGATACGGTAAAAAGGGGGGATGGGATGCCAGAGCGGTTCATGCGGGGAATCGAGGCTTTGAACGGCATCGTGTGGGGGCCGATGGGGCTGGGGCTGCTCTTCGGCACCGGGCTGCTGCTGACGGTGCGCACCGGGGGCTTCCAGCTGCGGCGGTGGGGCTACTGGATGCGGCACACCCTCGGCGCCATCCTGACCGACCGGAGCGTCACCGCCCATACCGCCCGTGAGGAACAGGCCATCAGCCAGTTCCAGAGCCTGTGCACCGCGCTGGCGTCCACCATCGGCACCGGCAACCTTGTGGGGGTGGCGACAGCCATCCTTTCCGGCGGGGCGGGGGCGGTGTTCTGGATGTGGGTCATGGCGCTGCTGGGCATGATGACCAGCTACGCCGAGAACGTGCTGGGCATCTACTACCGCCGCAAAGACCCGGCGGGCGGCTGGCGCGGCGGGCCGATGTACTACCTGCGGGACGGCCTTGGCGGCAAACCGGGGCGGGGGCTGGCGGTGCTGTTTGCCGCGTTCTGTGCGCTGGCAAGCTTTGGCATCGGTAACCTGAGCCAGCTCAATTCCATCGCGGGCAATCTGCAGGCGGCCTTCGGCGTGCCGGAGGCCGTCACCGGCGCAGTGCTGGCGGCAGTGTCGGCGGTGATTTTGTTGGGCGGGCTCAAGCGTGTGGCTGCGGTGGCGGAACGGCTTGTCCCCGCCATGGCACTGCTGTACATCGTGGGTGCGCTCACCGTGGTGGGGGTGCATATCACCGCCGTCCCGGCGGCGCTTGCCGCCATCGTAAAGGGCGCGTTCGGGCTGCGCGCCGCCGGTGGGGGCATCGTAGGCTATGGGCTGTCCCGGGCGGTCACTTGGGGCTTCAAGCGGGGTGCTTTTTCCAACGAGGCCGGACTTGGCTCCTCGGTGATGGTGCACGCGACTTCCAACGTAAAAGAGCCGGTGCAGCAGGGCATGTGGGGCATTTTTGAGGTGTTTGCGGACACCATGGTGGTGTGCACCCTGACGGCGCTGGTGGTGCTGACCTCCGGCTTTGTGGATCTGGACACCGGGCGCATTGCCGCCGGGGCGGTGGGCAGTGCGCTGGTGGGGCAGGCCTTTGACGCCGTGTTCGGTGCACTGGGGTCCAAGCTCATCGCAGTGTGCATCCTGCTGTTCGCTTACTCCACCACGCTGGGCTGGAGCTGCTACGGCTGCAAGGCCGTGGAGTATCTCTTCGGCACAGGGGCGGGGGCATTTTACCGGGTGCTGTTCGTGGCGCTGATGCCGGTGGGCGCGGTGATGCGGCTGGACCTTGCATGGACGCTTTCCGACACCTTCAATGGCCTGATGATGCTGCCGAACCTCATCGGCGTGGTGGCGCTGTCCGGTACGGTGGTACGCATCACACAGAACTATCTTGCCCGCAAGCTGCACGGCAGCGCCGCGCCGCCACTGTTGTCGGCGGGTGAGACGATTTAGAATGCGCTCCGCGTTGCTCTGCGCATCATCAGCGGAAAAAAGATTTTTAATTTGTGGGTTCTGAAAAGCCTGCGGGCTTTTCAGAACCCCTTTTTCACAAGTGGTGTCGTAACCGGGAGCAGCATTTGCAGCACCGCTTTCTTCGAAAGCGCGGCGCTACCGTTTACCGTCAGGACTCCTCTCGTGAAAATAGCGTTTGGAGCGCTCCGCAGAGCGCGACAAACGCGAAATAAAAATAATAATTCCGCTGAAGATGGCTAAAGCGCAGCGGAAGCCATTTTAAATCGTCAGCCCCGCCCCTTGTCCCGGGGCGGGGTTTGTGCTATGCTAAGGGGTACAAGCGATTTTTTGCGCTGAGAGGAGGAGCCCCATGGCCGCCGTAAAAACACGGAATACCGCTACCCTTATGACCGAGGGCAGCATTGTAAAAAGCCTGCTGCTGTTTGCCCTGCCGCTGATCTTCGGCAACCTGCTGCAGCAGATGTACAACACCGCCGACAGCATCATCGTGGGCAATTTTGTGGGCAGCAACGCCCTTGCCGCCGTGGGCTCCAGCGGGTCGCCCATCTATCTGCTCATCGGCTTCAGTCAGGGGCTTGCCGTGGGCGCGGGCGTGGTGGTGTCGCAGTATCTGGGCGCGGGCGACCACAAGGAGACCCGCGAGGCGGTGCACACCTCCCTTGCCATTGCGGTGGTCATGGGGCTTTTGCTGACGGTGGGCGGCGTTGCCTGCGGGCGTGCTTTGCTGGTGGCCATGAACACCCCCGCCGAGGTGCTGGCCGACGCTGTGACCTATATCCGCATCTACTTTGGCGGGGTGCTGTTCAGCGTGGTGTATAACATGACCGCCGGCATCCTGAATGCCGCCGGCAACTCCCGCCGCTCGCTGGTGTATCTGGCATGGGCATCGGTGACCAACATCGTGCTGGACTTTGTGTTCATCGTGGGGCTGCGGATGGGGGTAGCAGGCGCTGCCATCGCCACCGACTTAAGCCAGCTGGTGTCCTGCGTGCTGAGCTTGCGCTTTTTGATGAAAAGCGAGGACGCCTGCCGGGTGGAACTTTCCGCCATCCGGCTGCACCGCAAAATGGCAGGCCGCATCATCCGGGTGGGCCTGCCCACCGGCATCCAGAACATGGTCA
>ENA-OWRJ01001249-OWRJ01001249.1-human-gut-metagenome-genome-assembly--contig:-NODE-1249-length-27386-cov-3.545534_pt1 | contig 27386 bp, 21 predicted proteins | sample MGYA00248269_ERZ651897 | MGnify/ENA primary metagenome ERZ651897 (study PRJEB26924, sample SAMEA4378252) | human gut metagenome | biome: human gut; feature: human-associated habitat; material: faeces...
GGCTTTGTCGAGCTGCAAACATGCACGACGTTCAGGTGTCGCCACGAGACCTCGAGCCCCAGCAGGCAAGCTGCCGAAAACGAGCAGAACGTCCAATCGGGACGGATGATCGCAAGGGCGCGAATAATCTCGCAATGGCGTTGCGCTCGGTTGAGTTCATCCCAGCGCGTTTTTCGCGCAAACAACCCCGGCATGGGCGAGACAACCGTGCCGCCGGTGCGCCGAAGGAGCGCTTTTCGGATCGCCGTGCTCGGGGGGATCAGACAGCGCCCCTCTTGTTCGGCTTGAGTGAGCAGCTGGTCGATGAGTTGGTCATTGCAATGGGTCATGAGCTACCGCCTCCTTTTGGGTAGCAAAAACGTATCAGCTGGAACTTGCCGCTCAGCTGACCAAAAGCTGACCAAAATCTAACCATGCAGGTAGATGGCCTGTTTTCGGCGACATTTTTACATCCGAATCGGTGGGCGGTAATCGGCGACCTTGAACGGTAGCTAGATATGAAGTCTTGGTAAGTTTCGGGACGTGTACTTTTTTGAAAAAGAGCAATCTATCTGCTGTTTTGTGTTTCTGGATTGCATGTTTGAAGGCATGTGATAAGGGCTGCGGATCGTCGTCTTGTATCTGCGGAAACTGTGACCCGGAATTGCCGCTCGGAATGGGGCGCGCTTTCCGGATCGCCCTTCAAGCGGAAACTACATCCCAGATTTCGGCTCCAAACCGGGATGCGCTTTCCCGGCGGCGTCTCTGGCGGAAATTGCACCCCGGAATGAGCGCTCAGAGTGGGACATGCTTTCCTAACGAGGCCGCATGCGGAAACTACGTCCCGGATTCGATGCTCAGGACGGGATGTCGTTTCCGATAGGGGCATGGGGTGGAAAGCCCTCCATTTCTAATGTTCAAGAAATGGGAGGCAGCTCATCGCGAGCTGGGGCCTTTTGTTTGGAGCGGAGGCAGCATCCCGGAATTCGGGCAATCCGGTGGTCAGGGGTTGAGCGAGCGTCGCGCTAAGGATGCCAAGCGTAAAACCTTCAATGAACATAGCGTAAAAACTACATCCGCAACGGCGTAAAAACTACATTGGAAGTAGCGTAAAATCCGCATTGAGAATGGCGTAATTTCGTATATCGCATGATCGCCCGAGCTTGCACACGGCCTTTTGCGAGCTCTTGCCATGAACGAGAGCCAGGCTGTCACGTACAAGACGCTCATGAAGGATGCCTCGTACGGCGAGGCGGGTCCCGACGAGAGGACCATCGCTGCGTACCTGGACCTCTTCAACAGGCTCAAGCTGACCGAGGACCTGTGCGGATGGGAGCCGCCCATGCGCTCGAAGGCCCGCGTTCGCGTGCGCCCCAAGCGCTACTTCTGCGACCCGTTACTTGCGGCGACGTTGCTGGGGGCTACCCCTGAGCGGCTGCTTGGCGATATGCAAACGTTTGGGATGCTCTTTGAGAACCTCGTTCTGCGCGACGTGCGCGTGTTCCTTTCCACCTACGGCGGTGTCGACAACAGTGTCCATTATTTCCGAGATGAGAAGGGCCTTGAGGTCGATCTGATCGTTGAGCACGACGGGCGCTGGGGAGCCATCGAGGTCAAGCTGAGCGATGCGAAAGCAGACGATGGAGCGAGAAATCTCAAGGCGCTGGAGAGGAAAGTGCTCTCCAATCCTGCCGCCCAGAATGCCGCGCCGGCGTTTTTGGCGGTCGTGGTTGGAAAGGGGAGCATTGCCTACACACGCGACGACGGCGTGGCGGTGATCCCCATGGCGGCACTTGGGGCGTAGTGGTTTTGCGGGCGTGCCGTGCTTCCATTACCGAAAATCCATTTGTTAGACCTGGCGTCCGCGGGTAAAATAAAGTCGACGGCAGCCCAAGTAGTGAAGAGCTGGGCGGCGCCGTTACTTCGATTAAGGGGTCAATGCCTTAGAGGCGTCGACCCCTCTTTTTCTGCTTCGTACGCTGCTTGAGTGCCTCGGTAAGTCCGATAAGCGCCGTGAGGAGCGAGACCAAAGCGGTCAGGAGCTTCACAAAATCAGTCAGATCGGTCATGGGCATCACCTCCCGTCGCATGGAGGGCGCTGCCCGGCACATGGAACTGCCGTCAACAACAACCAGTCTATCAAACTGCAGCCATAAATACGAATATATGTTCGACAATAACAGCGACGTAACCATCTCATAGCGCAGCTTTACGCAAGGATGCCGGAAAGCTGCACTGTGCGATTTCATGTCCGCACGGACACTTATCCTTACGGCAATGTAGCTGCCTGTGAAACAGGCGGCAGTTGACGGAGAAAGGCCCTCACCGTGCCAGACAAAAAGATGCCGGGTATCTCGGCTATCGATACGACGAACTTTGCGCGCCAGATTGTGCTGGACTTTGAGTTTGCGCCGGTGCCAAAGCAGCGCCAGCGCCGTGGACTGCGCAACGAGATTATCGAGGTCGGCGCCGTCAAGCTCGATTACCACGGCAACGTTATGGGCGAGTTCTCGCAGTTTGTGCAGACGGAATTTACCGAAGGTGTTGCGTTTCCCGTCCGCGAGCTCACAGGGATATCGGCTGTGGACACCGCGATGGCCGATCCGCTCTATGTGGTGATCAAAAGGCTCAGCGATTGGATCGGTCGCTACTCCGCCCAGATAGTTTGCTGGAGCGGGACGGATCGTCGACAGCTTTTGACCGAGCGCCAGGCAAAGCGCATCGACCTTTCCGTATTTCCTACGGACTGGGCCGACCCGCAGGCGTTTTATACCTCGATCATGGACGTGGGCAGCCACGGGTGCGTCTCTTTGAGTGACGCGGCAACGTGGTTTGGCATCGAGTTCGACGAGTCGACGGGTCACGCCCATAGCGCCTTAGCCGATGCGCGCGTAACCGCCAAGTTGCTCAAGCAGGTGATGGAGGGGGACTATCACGTGAATCCGCACGCCCAGGAGATCCGCCAGCGGTGGGGGATGATCGAGCGACCCCAGACGCGCCTTTCCAGCAAGTGCCCCGAGCTGGGCGACCTGCTGCTGAGGCTGAAAGCGGAGGGGAGATAAGAGGCATCCTCCGCCCATGCTGGTGCGGCGCCTTACTGCCTGGCAGTTCCTGACGTCGGCAGGTGGCTGCCGCAGTGGCCTATCACGATCAGCTTCGCCTCGTCATCAAAACAAAAGTGCAGGCGGAATGGGTCGCGGCGGTTGCGACCGTTGCCCTTAATGTGCGGCAGGATGCAAACCTGCTTACCGTTGTAAGTGCGTTGGCGGAGCCGCATGAGCTCGGTGTCGTTTTTAGTCAGCTTGGTCTCGGTTGGGGCGGCGTCAAACGAGGTCTGATTCCTATACTCGCTATAGAGGTCACCGGCCGTCGGGCGCTCCCCAAACTTGAGCTGCCACATGACGGTCGCTACGGATTTAAGGATCTGCCATTCCTCGTCAAGATCGGCAAAATCATAGCGGCGTGCCGAGTCGTATGCCTCGGGCAAAACGAAAATGCGCGAGGGCCAGAGATTCGCAGCAAACTTAAGCTCGTCTTCAAGGGTGCGCGGAAATGCCTCGAGCCCCTCGACAAAGCATGCTTCCGCTCTGAGTGCGGCTACCTGCTTTTCCGAGTGGTCGGCTCGCTCCAGAGCCTCTTGGAGTCGATACTTTAAGTTGGCGATCGTGTTCTCGGATTCATCCAGCTCGAGCAGGCTGTTTTCCAGTTGCTCAATACGCTGCTCATACGCGGCGTTGCTGTCGGCGTAATCGTTGGCCAGCCCCTCCCAGAGCTGCCTGTCGGCAGTCTCTTTTGACAACAACTCTTTAAGGTTGTCCATGGCCTCTTGGCTGTACGAGGCGGCAAGCGCTTTGGTGCGTTTTGCCTCGGCTACGGTTTCATTCTCTGCGTGGCGTTTCATCTCTGCCATGCGGCTGCGTAGCGCCCCAATTGATTGACGTGATTTGTACCAGGCAATATCGCTCGTGTCTACAATATCGCCCCTGCCGCGCAAGAACGAGCGCCCTAGGCTCCGGTTAAGTATCGTGGATGTCTTGTTGCCGTACTCGCTCAGCCTATCGCGCCTGATGCAGAGGTGTCGACGGGCGTCTTCTTCGTCAGACAGATTGATGTTCGGTTGGTAAATACGAAGTGACGACTTGGGGCAGTTGTAACGATAGGCAGGCGTATCGTAGAGAAAAAGATTGAACAGTTTTGATTTGAGCCGACCATCAGATTCGTCGGCGGTAAACACGTTGGCTAGGCCCATAAGGTTATTGGCGAGCTTGCCGGGATCTTTGACGGGATATCGACCGGTATCATCGCTGGTTATTAGAATCAGAGGGAGCTCGCGCTGGCTGCTCAGAAGGTTGTCGGAGAACTCGACGTCAAAGTTCTCAAACGTCAGGCGCGTGCACGATGTGTTGACGACTGTTTCTCCAACGCATGCCTGATGATTGGGAAGCGAAAACAGAACCTTTGCGATGCGGGGAATATTGAGGTCCGGTTCTGGCAGTGGCCAGCCCACATAATCGGGCAGGGTCGCATAGGTGACTTTGATATTGACCAGACATGAGTCGTCCTCAGCGGTCTCGAGACCAATACAGGTGTGCCAGTGACGAAACGGATAGTGACTGTCGGGCTCGTCATATTCAAAGGCCCAGGCGACGGGAATCCTGCCTCGCTTGTCATCAAAGGCTGCGCGAGTGCAAATACTCACGCGGCTGCCCGTGGTCATGCCTCCAGAATAGCCAACGGGATGGCTGAGGTTTCCAAATATAAAATCGGAGGCAATGTTTTTATTGCTCGACAAAAACTCAAAGGCACTCTGCTCATGACGTTTGCGTTGCTCTTTATCGCGCACCCAGGCGTAGATCTGACGATATGCATCGACGATTGAGGGTGTGGTGGTCGTATAGGGCGAAAGCCTGAACTTTGCTCGGTAATGAATCTGTTCGTTTTCGGACCGCATATTAGCCTCACTTGCCTGGTGGCGTAATTGACCTGCAATGCTCAAGTGTAGGCGTTTGAGTAAAGGGCGCGCATCGAACAACGGGCGTTAGGTTCCAAAGCGTCTGTAAGCGTGCTAAATGGCATCAGCGACGCGGAGCGATCATAAGGCATCCACGTCATTCGCAGCATTGTTGAACAACAGACCATGCGAGGTAAAAAAGGGTTCATTTACAGAAAAGGCGATGACATCGCAGGCCTATTGCAAGACAATGGGAATCGATTTTTTACTAACAATGTATTGCATATCGCAAACATGGGGATGGTCAACATGGGTTATGCCGACTTGCTGCGCAAAGATGCAAGCGCCACGGATATTCGCGAGTTTCTCGTGAGTGGCGAACAGACCGCAATAACCGTGCGCATCCCCGATACGTTGCGTGACGCCGCTAAGGAAGCCGCTTCTCTGAAGGGCACAAGCTTAAGTGCATACGTTCGCGAATGTTTAATCAAGGAGCTTACGAATGACAGGTAATGAACGACAGAAGTACAGTCTCTCCTTTACGAGCATTGGCGCCCGAAGGCTCGAGACCGCTGAGGTCGCGAGGGCTTTTGTTGAGACTTCTGATTGGGCAGAGGTTAGGCGTCGCATTGTCGAGGACGACATTATCAGCCTCAACAAAGAGAGCACTCGCAAGCGTGTCGGTGCCGAGATCATTAAGCGACTCAAGATGCTTGACACAGATGAACTGGCATTTTTGGCCGATGCCGTCGATGACGACCAGCTTGCCATGACATGGCTCGCCATTTGCCGAACCTATCAGGTGCTCTATTCGTTCTCGACTGACGTCGTTGCCGCGCGCTTTTCTAATATGGTGCCCGATGTGCCCCGAACGGCATGGGCCGCTTTTGTAGATGAGCAGTCTGTCGATCATCCCGAACTTGCACGCCTCACCGAAAAGTCGCTCAAACAACTCGAGTCCAGAGCATTCGGGATGCTCCGCGAGTGCCGCCTCCTTGACAACGCGGGCAACATCACCCCGCTCTATCCCTCGGCGCGTTTTGCGGACCTCATTCGCGAGCGCGCTCCGCAGGATATCGAGCTGTTTCCGAAGGCAGGTGTTTTGCTGTGACCAAAAAGTTCAAACACATCGGATCGCCCGAAGCGCGTGCTTTCATTGTTGAGCGTCTCTCCGACGACGCGCTACTCGGCCGCAAGGGCTATACGATGCGACAGTCGACGTATGTTTTGCCGTATCCCCCCGCGCAGAGGTCGTATGCTCGAGATCTCGTGGCTGCTATCTGCTCCGATGACCTGCCAAATAGGGGCGTCCGCGCTGTACGGGTGAACCTTTACGACGTCGTTCTCGACTATCTGGATTCCGAGGATATGTGGGAGCCTCTTTGTGAGGCCGAGCAAACCGCCACGCGCGACGAGCTCATCATGATGCTTCAGGACACCATTAGCGTTAGCGGTGTCATCAAGCCTGTCGTCGAGGCAGCTATCGACGATTCCGGGTGCGACATTGCGTTCATCACGGGCGTTGGAGAGACGTTTCCCTTTGTCCGCACACATACACTGCTCGGCGAAATCGAGACGGATAAACCCGTCGTGTTGGTGTTCCCTGGCGAATATCGCCAGAACGCCGACGGCTCGACCTCGCTGGACATATTGAACATTCCGTCCGAAGCAAATGGCGGCTACTACCGCGCGACGAACGTGTTTGACCTTTAGGGGGCAACTCTATGAAATACGAGTATATGTACGAAAAGCCGATCGACAGACCGATCGATGCCGTTGTGAAGGCCTCTAGCGTTGAGCATCTTGCTAATGAACTCGACGAGTACGTGATTACTCCCGAACTTGCCGGTCACCTTAACCGTTTCTTTGATGAGTACAACGATTCCGATGCCACTGGTAATGGCGCATGGATTGCGGGCTTCTTCGGCAGTGGCAAATCTCACATGCTCAAGATTCTCGCGGTGCTTTTGGAGGACCAAGAGGTCGCCGGCAAACATGCAGTTGACTACATCCTGCCTAAGCTCGAGGACGACCCTGCCCTGCGGGGCGCCATGGAAGTGGCCCGCACCCGCCATCCGAGCGAGTCGATCCTCTTCAACATCGACATCATCGCGCCCAACCAGGGCCGCACCGAGGCGGGAGGTCTCCTTGCCGCCTTCATCAAGGTATTCAACCACCATTGCGGTTACTTTGACGGCGACCAGCAGCATATCGCCAAAATGGAATATGACCTCGATCGAGAGGGATTGTTGGACGCATTCAAGGCGAGGATCGAGGCGGCAACCGAAAAACCGTGGGAAGACGTCCGCAAGGCGGCGCTCCTTTACGGTACCAAGATCACCGCGGCTTTCGACGAGGTGTGCGGAAATGAGCCCGGAACCAACGGCAACGTCGTAAGCTACTACCAGCAGACCTACAAGCCTGATATCCACGCCTTCGCGCTGCGCGTAAAAGAATACATCGACGCGCACGGACCCGGGTTCCGCTTGAACTTCTTCGTCGACGAGGCCGGCCAGTACATCGCCAAGGATTCAAACTTGATGACCAATCTGCAATCCGTTGCAGAGGAACTCGCCACCGTGTGCGACGGCGCTTCATGGGTGGTTGTCACCAGCCAGGAGAACATGGAGGACACCATCGGCCAGATGACCGACAGGTCCGCCAACGACTTCTCTAAGATCCAGGCGCGGTTCAAGGTCAAGATGCAGCTCACGTCCAAGGACGCCAAGGAGGTCATCAAGCAGCGTCTTCTGGCCAAGAGCCGCGATGCCCTCCCCGCCCTGGGCGCAATGTACGACAGGTACAAGGACGACTTCCCGGTGCTCTTTGACTTCGCCGACGGTTCGAAGCGCTATGTGGGCTATAGGGATGAGGACGATTTCGTAGGCACGTATCCCTTCGTGCCCTATCAGTTTGACCTGTTCATCACTGCAATGCGTGGTCTTTCCGACTACAACGCCTTCACGGGCAAGCACCATTCTACGGGAGCCCGCTCCATGCTCGGCGTGTTTCAGGAGGTCGGCGTCGAACTTAACCGCGGTGACGGCTCGACGGAGGGCCAGAATCTGGCAACGTTCGACTCAATGTTCGAAGGGCTGCGCAACTCGTTAAAGAGCGAGGTCTATGGTGCCATCAGCATCGCCGAGACAAACCTTGCTGACATGCCCATGGCAATCCGCGTCCTCAAGGCGCTGCTGCTCGTCAAATACTGCAAGGACTTCAAGGCAACCCCGGGAAACCTGCGCGTGCTCCTGTATGACTCTTTCAGGCAGAACACGGCAACGCTCGAGCAGGAAATTAAGGATGCGCTTGCCGAGCTTGAGCGTCAGCTCTACATACGTCGTAATCCTAACTCGAACATCTATGAGTACCTTACCGACGATGAGAAAGAGATCGAGACGGAAATCCGTACGACGGAGATTCAGACCTCGGATGTACGCGACAAGATTGGCGATGCGTTTAAGGATATCGTTGGCGCCTCGCGCGCAAGCTACGAGAATGGTTCCTTCTCGCATGCCTTCCCATACAATCTTAAGGTGAACGGCGACGCCATCGGACGTTCGGGTAACGACCTGACTGTTGACATTGTGACCGATGCTCCATCCGGTGGTATCGTGGATGTTCCAACCTCTGGCCCCAAGACGCTCACGGTTGTGTTGCACGATCCCAATGCGTTTCTCAACGATGTCGCCTTGTTTGTAAAGACAAATAAGTACGTAAACCAGGCGAGTGGTTCGAACGAGATTCGCAACGCGATAATCGCTGACAAGAGGGCGGTACTCAACGCGCAGTCGCGTAAACTCCGCGCCGATTTAGATGAGCTGATCGGAGAGGCGCGCTTCTATGTTTCTGGAGTCAACATTACCGACTCTGTGAGTGGTTCGGGCAAGGTCGCCATCGAGTGTGCTGTGGGCGAACTTGTGCGGCGCAGCTACACGGGCTTGCAACAAATTGTGCAGAACTACACCGACAGAGACGTTTACAACAGCTGTCTGCCGGCCCAATCGATGATTGACCTTCCTCTTCCCGAGTATGCCCAGACGGTACTTAGCTGGATCGGCATCATGGGTTCGGGCTGCGCGGTAACCGTCGGCGGCGATGGCACGTCGAGTCTGATTGCGCACTTTACGAAGGACGAGTACGGATGGCCCGACGTTGCCGTTCGCAATGCGGTGGCGACGCTCTACGCCGCCGGTCGCGTCGAGATTCGTAAGGCGGGATCGCTCCTCGAGGGCACCGCTCTCGCGCAGGCGCTCAAAGTTGGTCGCGATATGGATAAACTTGTCGTTGCCAAGGTCGAGGCCGTGTCTCCCGAGCGTCTTGCATCGATTAAGAGCTCGTTTAGAAAGCTCGTGGGCACCAATCCCGTTGGCGGCGATGCCAAGTCCATCGCAGGCGAGATGGTGACCTATCTCGAGCAGGAAGTTCCAGCGTTCCGCGCTGCCGAGGGACGAGCCTCGACTTATCCATTCGCCACCGAATTTACCGGGAAGCTTAACAAGCTTAACGCTGCGCTTGGCGCGGTGAATGCTGATTGGAAATGGCTCGTCGACCAGTTTCCCGAGAAGGCTGACGCCCTCGCGGAGGACAAGGTAGACCTGTCGAGTATGAAGCAGTTTATTGAAGGCTCGCCGCTCGCTGTTAAGTGGAATGAGGTCAAGGGGTTCGGTGAAACCGGCCTTGCCGAGATGCGTGACCTCGGCATCGACATTACCTCCGACCTTGAGGGGGCGTTTGCGGTCGTGAACGACCCTCAGTGTTATAAATCGCGCGATATCCCTCGCGCTGCGAGTGATGTCAGGCGGGCGAAGAGCGAGATTGACCGTGCTAGGGAGAGCTTAAGGTCCGACGTTGCTAAGGAACTCGACGAATATCGCGCTTCGTTTGAGAGCGCGTATGACATGGATGCGGTGCCAGAGGAAGCGCGTCTCTCGCTTGCAGAGATTTTCGATCAAGCAGCGGCGAGACTCGCCGAAGAGCAGTCATCGCTGCGCATACGGACTTTCCTTGAGTCGTTTAAGGATACCAAGGCGGCAAGCATAGTTTCCCTGCTCAATCCACCTGCGGCCGCTTCTGCGCACACGCAAGAAAACGACGAGTCTGACGGGGAGGCCGCTGGGTCGCAGCCCGAGCCCGCCCGGACCCAAGCGCCCATGACCTGTGCGCTGAGCTCGCTACGTGCGGGGGCTTATGGTAAACCGACCATCAAGAGTAGGCAGGATGTCGACGACTATCTCGAGGCGCTGCGCGCTGAGCTCGAGGCCAAGGTCGACGACGGAATCATCGTTACGAGGTAGGAACTGTGGACATCGACGTTCATGAAATCGAGGACAGGATCAAGGGCCAGTTCAGCCTTGGTCATGCGACGTTGTTCTGGGAGGACGAGTCCGGCGAGTACGCCGAGACTGTCGCCTCTTTAGATTTGGACGGCGGCGCTATCCTCGACGCGACCGGTGCGGAACTTGCATGCAAGCGGACGATCCTTCGCGAGCGACCTGCCCATAATCTTGTTGTTTATCGTTCGGGTGCAAAGCCGCGTTTTCAGGATGACTTTCTATACGACATAAAGCTCGCTGCCACGCCCTTCACTTGCAAGATGGAAGGTATCTGGGCGAGCGAATGCGGCGTTCCTATGGCCCTTGCCGACGCACTCGCCGAACATGGACGCTTCTTCAACTCAAAGGAGCGTCGCAAGGCCCTCGCAGCAAGCGTGCTAAGTAAGAGTGACGACCGTTCTCTTCGTTTGGCGATGCTCGCCGCGTGCGTAGGATCGAGGGCGGAGATTCCTCGCGATGCCGTGCGTGATGTGGTGAAGAAGCTCCTCGCCGAGCTTGGGCGCGGGCGGGATAGGACGTTGCGAGCCATTTACGAGTGCGGGCTTGTCACAACGCTTTGGTCTGAGATCTTTGAAGTTGTGGGATATGCCGCACCCACGGGTGAAGACCCGACCCTCGAAGACCTTGCTCTTAAGATGCTCAAGGCACGCTGTGCTGATCTCATTTGTGACAGTGTGTCGCTCAAGGCGGATGCCGCGCGAATACTCGCTGACCTTGCCGCTAGCAGCCGCACCAGCGATTCATATGACTCGCTGGCACGCGAATACTCCGACGCTGTCGTTTCATCGGTGGGCACTGACAAGCGTTCAATGGAGTCTATCGGCACTAACGATGCTCTGGCAGTCTTCGATGACTGGATTATCACAGATATGCTTGGACGTGCTCTCGACGGCACGCTGCACGCGGCTGATGCCCAAAACGAGCTAAACGTACGCCTGCATACTCACTGGTTTGAAGACTATGTCCACCAGTATGAGGCTCTGGCTGTTGCAGTCACGACGCTCGAGGGAATCGAGGCATATAAGACGGAATGCACCGCAGCGACAACCGAGAAGGATATCTTCGACGCGTACTGCGCCAATTGGTACCGCATCGACGAGGGATACCGTTGCTTTGTGAATGCCATGCGCAATACGACCGCCCAGTTTAGGAGGAGGGCCAACGAGCTTGTGTCCAAGGTTGATGCTGCCTATGGCAAGTTTCTCGTTGACCTGACCGATCGCTGGCAACTGCATCTTATGGATTCGGGGGCCTATCCGCCCTCGTCTATTCCTCCGCAGTCGGGATTCTTCTGCGAGAAAGTCGAGAAAGAACTCCCGATGGCCGAGAAGGGCAAGCGTCTGGGCGTTATCGTTTCCGATGCGATGCGCTACGAGGTTGGTGCCGACCTTTCGACTCGTATCGCCGGCGGAGCCTTGTCTTCGGGACGTACCCTCGTGAGTGCGAGCTGCGAGGGAATGGCCTGCATGCTGCCGAGTTATACCCAGCTGGGTATGGCGGCACTACTTCCTGAAGGGACTATGGAGGTCGACTTGGCCACGGCAAACGTGTTGAAGGGCGGCGATGCTACCGATGGGCTCGCCAATCGTCAAAAGGTCGTAGAGGCAGCGATTCCCGGTGCCATGCTCATCCAGGCGTCAAAAGTCCTTGAAGAGGGTTTGCCCAATGTCGAGGGCGCTCCGCTCGTGATGGTCTACCATAACGCGATTGACAAGCGCGGTGACTCTCGCGACACCGAGGGCGAGGTCTTCGCAGCATGCGAAGATGCAATCACCCAGGTGATGAAGATTGCCGGTGAGCTTCTGCGCGCGGGATGCGGTAAGGTCCTCGTGACCGCCGATCACGGTTTCCTCTATCAAGATGGCCAAGTCGAAGAGTATAACTTTGCCGCGGCGGACGGTCTTACCGATCTTGCCCATGCTTCCGGTCACAATCTTAGCCACGGCAGAAGATATGCCATGGGCTTGACGCTGCCAGAGAGCGACGTTCTAATTGAATACTCTTCAGCGCAACTTTCGCTTGGTGGCGAGGGGCGGTTCGCCTTCCCTCGAGGTATTACACGCTTGCGTTTGCGCAGCAGTGGCGCGCGCTATGTCCACGGCGGTGTTTCTCCGCAAGAGAATGTCGTTCCGGTGGTAACCATAAAACGAGTCGACGCTCGTCAGACGGCGGAGTGCACGGGGGTTCAGGGCTTCCTTTGCGGAAGGCCCGCCATTACCGGCTCAACGGTGACCCTCGACGTATACCAAACGGAGCCGTGCTCCGAGAAGGTGAATCCGCTGACCGTGCGCGTTGGCCTCTACGACTCTGATGATGCGAGCCGCCTCCTTTGCGCCGAGGAACAGACGCTTGAGCTCGCAAGTGCGGCTCAGGGCTCCGAGGAGCGTAAGACCCGCGTCACGCTCCACGTGACCGACGACGTGGACGACTGCGCCGCCGCAATTCTCAGGATAAGCGCGCGCGTGGGAAACACCAACCAGTTCGACGCCGAGTGGGAGCAGCGGCTCTCCGTGAACCGCGCGTTCGGCAACGACTTCGACTTCTAGGACGGCAGACATGGACTCCAACAAGATAAAGAACCTGGCCTTCGGCGCCCGCGACGCATTGCGCGCCGAGGTTGCCGCGAGGATCGACGCCGTCCTGGAGCCCGGCAGCCCCGAGCGGCTCGACCTGCCCGAGAAGGTCAGGGGGCTCGAGACCGCCATCGACGACAAGGGTATGGACGCCGTCGTCGAGTCGACGGCGTACACCTGGTTCAACCGTCTGTGTGCGCTGCGCTTCATGGACGCGAAGGGCTACACGCCCGTTCCCGTGGTGACGCCGCGTCCGGGTACGACTCAGCCTGCGATTCTTACCGATGCCGCCCAGGGCATCTTCGACCCAGATTGGGGCTTTTCTCGCCTTGTGCGCGACCGCGTGCAGAGCGTCCTCGCCGGCGGCAGCGGCTCCGGCGCGAACCGCACCGAGGCGGCCTACGGCGAGCTGCTGGTGGCGGTGTGCGACCGCTACGCCGCGGCGATGCCCTACCTGTTCGGTGAGGCGGCGGCGTCGAGCCTCGTCATGCCGCAGGGGCTCCTCGCCGAGGGCTCGATCCTGCGCCGCATCGTCGAGGACATGGACGATGAGGAGTGCGAGACCGTCGAGGTGCTGGGCTGGCTCTACCAGTTCTACGTGGCGGAGCGCAAGGCGGAGTTCAACGGCAGCGACCGCAAGGCGACCGCGGACGACATCGCGCCCGCCACGCAGCTGTTCACGCCCGACTGGATCGTGAAGTATCTCGTGGAGAACTCCCTCGGGCGCCTCTGGATGCTCAACAACCCGGGCTCGGCGCTCGCCAACAAGATGGACTACTACATAGCACCCGAGGGCGAGACCGAGGATTTCATCAGGGTCTACTCGCCCGAGGAGCTGACGCTGTGCGACCCGGCGTGCGGATCGGGCCACATCCTCGTGTACGCCTTCGACCTGCTCTTCGAGATCTACCAGGAGGAGGGCTACTTCCCGGAGGACGTCCCGGCGCTCGTCCTGCAGAACAACCTCTTCGGCATGGAGATCGACGGCCGCGCCGCCGAGATCGCCAAGTTCGCGTTGGAGATGAAGGCGCGCGAGAAGGACCCCGATTTCTTCGAGAAGCATATCGACGCGAACGTGACGGTGCTCGAGCCCGTTGTGTTCGAACCCGGCGCTCTCTCGGGCGCGGGCCCGATCGCTGGTGCGACCGAGCTTCTCGACGCATTCGAGCACATGACCGAGGTGGGCAGCCTCTATGTGCCCGCACCCGGTGACATGGCCGCCGTGGACAACGCCATCGCGAGCTTCAGCGAGGATGACCTGATCGGGACGGGCATGCTCAAGAGGCTTCGCGCGATGAAGAGTGTGCTCGAGGCGTTGTCGCGCAGGGTTGACTGCGTGGTCGCAAATCCTCCGTATTTGACGAGAGGTCATTTTAATAGCTATATGAGCACCTGGACAAAGAATAAGTATCCAGATGAGAAAAATGATTTATGCACCTGTTTTATCAAACGAGGATTTAGCCTAGCCAAGACATGCGGTTATTCGAGCATGGTTACGATGCACTCATGGCTAACTCAACGTACCTATAAGGCGATGAGGCGACTTGTAATTGATACCAAGGATATTGTCGCTTTGGTGGATTTGGGAGCTGGGGCTTTCGAACAAATTGCTGGGGATGTTGTTCAGGTCTGTGCGACGGTATTGTTTAGCGGGCATCCATTATTTACCGGTGTTTATATTGATCTGCAGGAATATAAGACGAGTTCTGCCAAAAGAGGTGCTTTAACGAGCGCAATAAAAGGCGATGAGCAGAAGTTCATCTACCATAAGAGCCTGAGTGATTTTGCAAGTCTGCCTGACTGCACTATTTCATACGGGCTTACGCCAGCAATGTGCAATGCGTTTTCCGGCAATGCGCTTCTCGGTGATTATGCTCCTGGGTCTGTAGGTATTCAGACGGGGAATAACACGAAGTTTATTAAAGCTTGGTGGGAAGTCGCATATGGAAATATTGGTTTTGGCCTGTCTTCAGTAAACGATCTGACGTTTGCTCCGCAAACTTGGTACCCACTTAATAAAGGCGGAGACTACCGAAAATGGTACGGGAATGATTTTGAAGTAATAAACTGGAAGAATGACGGGGGAAACGTTAAGCGTTTGCTTCCTAAAGAAACGCGACACGTTCAAGATTATAGGCCAGAATATAAGTTTTCCGAGGTTGTTACTTGGTCAAAAATTGGCGGAGGTGCTTTTCGATTTAAGCCAAAGGGCTTCCTTTCCGACATGGCTGGAATCGGAATTTACCCTCTCCGACATGCCAAGGCTATTCTTGGTCTACTCAACTCAAGTGTTGGGGATGAGTTTCTGAAAAAGATTTCACCAACCATTACTAAATCAGTCGGTGAAGTAAGGAAGGTTCCGCTAAGCGAGGCGGTTCTTACCGATGAGTTGGACGCAGCCGTTGAACGGCTCATCGATTTGTCTCGAATAGACTGGGATGCCTTCGAGATTTCCTGGCACCTCGACTACCATCCGCTTGCGCCTTCTGCGCGCGAACGCGCCGAGCAGCTTTCCTACGGTGTTTACTCTGATGCCCGCGCTGCCTCTGTCTCACTAATTTCGGAGAGGTTCAAGCGTTGGAGCGCCGATTGCGACGACCGCTTCAACGAACTCAAGTCCAACGAGGAGGAGCTCAATCGCATATTTGCGCGCATCTACGGCATGGAGGGTGAGGTGCCCATCGAGGTGCCAGAAGACAAGGTCTCGGTGCGCCGCGCTGACCTTGTACGTGATGTGAAGTCTCTCGTCTCCTATGGTGTTGGCTGCATCATGGGCCGCTACTCCACCTTCTCACCCGGGTTGATTCTGGCCGACGTGCAGCAGACGGTGGATGACTTCAAGGCAAAAGTTCCCAATGCCGAGTTCCTGCCCGATGAGGATGCCATCCTCCCCGTGCTTGACGGGGAGTGGTTCGGCGACGACATCGTGACTCAGTTCCGCAAGTGGCTCGAGGTGACCTATGGCGCCGAGACGCTTGACGAAAACATCAGGTTCATCGAGGACGCCCTGGGCAAGGACCTGCGCAAGTACTTCGTGAAGGAATTCTACAAGGACCACTGTGCGACCTATCAGGTGACGGGCGGCGGCAAGCGGCCCATCTATTGGATGTTCGCAAGCCCCAAGGGCAGCTTCCAAGTGCTTGTTTACATGCATCGTTACACGCCGAGCACGGCCGGCCAGATTCTGACCAAGTACCTGCGCGAGTACGTCGAGAAGCTCAACGCGAAGATCGGCCAGCTGGAGCAGAGTGACCGCGCCGCCGACAACCGCCAGGCGGACAAGTACCGCGCGGCGGTGCGCGAACTCACCGACTGGGAGCGCAACGTTATCTACCCGCTGGCGAACGAGCGCGTGGACATCGACCTGGACGATGGCGTGAAGAAGAACTACAACAAGTTCCCGCACGCCTTGGCCAAGGTCGCGGGATTGAGCACTTGGAGATAGGACTGCGCATGGACGCATTGGATAAAAAACTGAACGACGTATTTACGGGTTATGTAGTCCGTAAGGACCTCGTCAAGCTCGTGAAGGGCAATGCGGCGGTTCCCAGCTACGTGCTTGAGTACCTGCTGGGGCAGAATTGCGCCACCGATGACGAAGGCCAGATTGAGGCGGGCGTGGAGCGCGTGCGCAGCATCCTTGCCAAGCACTACGTGCAACGTGCCGAGGCTGGCGCTATACGTTCTGATATTAAGCAAATTGGCCAGAAGCGTATCATCGACAAGGTTTCCGTCACGCTCAACGAGAAGCGCGATGCCTATGAGGCGTCCTTTGAGAACCTGGGTGTATCCAAGGTCCTCGTGAGCTCCGACACAGTTAAGAAGAATCGTCGTCTGCTCGTTTCGGGTGTGTGGTGCATCGCCGATTTATCCTATGAGGCAAATGAGGCGCGCGATGAATCCCCCTATGTGCTCAATTCGCTTAAGCCTATTCAGATGTCACGTTTCGACTTTGAGGGCTTCGTTGCACGCCGTTCGCAATTTTCTGAGGACGAGTGGATTGACGTACTCATCCGCTCGATTGGCTTGGATCCTAATCAACTGGGTCGCCGTGCCAAATTGTTCCAGCTGACGCGCCTCGTGACCTATTGTGAGCGTAACTACAACTTGGTTGAGCTGGGTCCCAAGGGCACTGGCAAAAGCCATGTGTTCAGTGAGTTCAGCCCGCACGGCATCCTCATCTCGGGCGGCGAGGTGACGCCGGCAAAGCTATTCGTGAACAACTCCACGGGCAAGATCGGTTTGGTTGGCTACTGGGATTGTGTGGCCTTCGACGAGTTCGCGGGCAAGAATAAAAAGCCCAAGGCCGATATCGTTGACATCATGAAGAACTATATGGCCAACAAGAGCTTTAGTCGCGGTATTGAACAGGTGACGGCAGAGGCGTCTATGGTGTTCGTGGGCAATACCAGCCACGATGTGAGCTATATGATCAACAAGACGGACCTGCTCGAGGATTTGCCTCCCGTCTATCATGACCCCGCGTTTATTGATCGCTTGCATGCCTATATCCCTGGCTGGGAGATGGGTATCATCCGTGGCGACATGTTCTGCAGTGATTTTGGCTTTATCGTTGACTACCTTGCCGAGGCCTTGCGTGCTATGCGTCCTATGGACTATTCGGGTGAGGTCGATCGGTTCTTCGAGCTTTCGAGCAGTATCTCGACGCGCGACCGTGACGGCGTGGTAAAGACGTGCGCGGGCCTGATGAAAATTCTGTTCCCCGGGCGCAATGAGACCGCTGAGGAGGCCGCTGAGATCGTCGAGTTCGCTTTGGAGCTGCGCAAGCGCGTGAAGGACACGCTCATTCGCATTGACGAGACCTTCGAGCGTGTTGACTTTGCCTATCGCCCCAAGGGGGGAGGCGCCTGGAAACAGGTGGCAACGCTCGAGGAGCTTGACTATCCCGCGACGTATCACTCGCTGGACAAGGTACCTTGGGAGGGCGACAAGAGCGGAATACTCGCGAACGACGAGCTCGAGATGTCTGTTCAAGCCGATAGACACGCCGCCGAGGCGCCCGTTGATGCGTCTGTCGTGCCTGCTGAGGTTGAAACTGCTCCCGCCGCGCAGTCTCAGCCGAAGCCAGCGGTGCGCAAGCCTGGAGCTGGGCACATTGCCCTGCGCGAGAACCAACGTGGCGTTTCCTACGAGAAGCTCTTTGGTGCCTACTTGGATGGGGCGCAGAACGTTGAGATTATTGATCCGTACGTGCGCACGTTCCACCAGTGTCGCAACGTAATGGAGCTGCTTGAAGTGGTCGTGCGTCATTGCAAGTTTGACGTGACTTCGGTAAAGGTGCATCTGATCACAGCTCCCGACGAATATTCCGATTCCAAGCAGGAGGAATACCTGGAGCAAATCAGGGAGTCCATGTCTCCCTTGGGCCTTGATTTTACTTGGAAGATTGATCGTAGCGGTGCGCTTCATGCGCGACATCTCAAGATTGATAGCAAGTGGGACATCCTGCTCGATCGTGGGTTGGATATTTGGCAACGCTTCGATAGCGGCAACGCTTTTAGCATCGAGAACCGCCTACCCGAAATGCGTCGCGTGAAGGCATTTGAGCTTACGTACATGAAGGTGAGCGAACAATAGGGTAGTATGCGCCGTCCATTTTGAAGGGGGGACCCAATGTATTCTTATCAAGTTCCTGACGGTTTTGATCGGCGTGTCGAACAGTATCTAGTGGCCATTGCCCCGAATACAAAGGTTCTTACGGACTTGCGACGTTGCCATTACGATTTTGAAGATCTCGGTAACGCTTATTATGCGGGTATTAGACCGTCTCCCTGGGATTCAAATGCTATGGACGTAACCCTGCTTGGCCCATCAGCGTCCATAGATCGCTTACGTGAAATGAAGGCCGCCCTTAGTACGGCTGTTTCCAAAGCGTTGAATACGTCTGCAACCGGCCTTCTGTTGAGTGAGCTGTTCTTGATTGAGGACGTCGTGCCGCTTTCCGCTTCTTTTACCTCTGATCAGGACAGGTTCGTTGATGATGTTAGAAATGCCCAGGTTATCAAAGAGGAAATTGTAAGAATTGGGGAGAACTTAAGTAAAAATATCCTGTATACAGACGACATTTCCGAGGATTCCATCAACGACTTCTTTCGTGATTTCTTAGAACGGCTGGATTGCTTTGAGGTCAAAGACCAGACCAGGCATGGGCTTTCTTCAAATGGCTCGGCGGCCGGGGAAGTTGATATCCTCTTGCAAAAAGATGGGCGCGAGGCAGCAATTATTGAAGGGCTTAAACTTTCGTGTGTGAATACTAGCTATATTGGCGAGCATATAAGGAAGGCAACAATTAATTACAATCCGCTCGGAACTCCAGTATTTATTCTCGCGTATGTATCGACAAACGATTTTGAAAAGTTTTGGCTGCATTGTTTGGAGTTTTTAAAAGGCTACTCCTTTGATGCGCGAGTGGAAAAGTCAATACTCTCTGAAGCTACTCCGAATGCTGCCTGTAGGCTGGCGTCGGCTGTCCTCTCGCGTGATGGCTTCTCCTTCCCGTTTTTCTTTATTGCGTTCAAGCTCATTAAATGAGTTAAATAGGCTAGCTCAATTATTAGAGGTAATCCGGCAATACCAGCGAGGCACCTTTTCGTTCGTGTATATCTATCCGGCAATCTCTTTCATAGAAAGGTGACTTATGATTCAACAGGTTGCTTTCGAGGTCCCTACGGAAATTGCGTTGGGCTTAGCTACTGGCAAGTATGTCCAATGGGGTGGAGTCGTGCGTGACGGTGCTGGACATATTGTCAAGCACCTTAAGCCTGCAGATGTTCAAAATGGAGCCAACAAGGCATTGCAGATAGCTGACCAGGCGGCTCAGCTCGCGAAGCAGAACAAGAAGGTTGCTATAGCCGCGCTTGTGGTTGCGGGCGTAGCTGCGGTCGGCGGCGGCATCTATGCGGGAATGACTCATGTGCGTCACAGCAAAGAAGATGCGATGCGAAGGAAGCAGATGGCAGACTTTAACACCGCATTCTCGGAATACCTTAAGGCTTTGGGGGATGGCGAACTCACAATCGAGATGATTGACAGATTGGAGGGCGCCATAACTGCTCTTAATGACGGCAAGGAGGGCTTCACGGTCGAAATCAAGGGCGAACAGTTTGAGGATATTGTTAAGTCCGTGCGCGACTACACAGAGCGTCTTTCGAAGGCGAATGGCGAGAAGGCACCTAACGTCATTCTTGGGCTGTTCGAAAAGAAGCCGAATGACATTGAGGGCCTGAAGGAATGCCTCAACACCCAGCGAGGAATACTCCTGCGAGCAGCATAGATGAACCGCTATATTCGGGATGCGGGTTTTGCGCTCTTTCGCACCAAGCATTCGGCCACTTTGCAGCTCTCCATGGTCGTGTATCGCTCGTGATATCGACTCGGAAGATTCTGAACGCCGACACTTTGGCAATCAGATTGCGGAGGGCGGGCCCATCAAGATCGGTGAACCAGCGGACGTTGGGCATGGCGGTGTGGTTGCCAAGCCTATAGCTGAGACGGGAAACGTCTTCGGGCGCAAGGATAATAACAGGCCCCGCGTTCCCTGAGGGACGTGGGGCTTTTGAGGACTACAGTTTTAATTGTTATTAGAGATAGCTATTCAGCCAATCGGGCATACTGGGATCGTCAATACTCCATGAATCCTCTTCATGTTCGCTTTCCTCCCAGCTGCTTTCGTCCCCATCGAAGAACTTGTGCCTATTGCACTTGTACTTGACAACCGTGTCTCCTTCACGGCGGTACTCGTTCCAGTAGTAGTTCTGCTTTCCGTATCCGTCCCACTCCTGAGTCCTGTATATGACCATGAGGCCTCCTTTCGTCTACGTGCGTTGGGCACGCGACACATTGGGTTTGACTACTGGGCCATGATTTGTGCGATGCGAGATTTTTTGGCATCGATGTTCGTCAATTCTTCTGTAGAAAAGACATATGGGACAACTGCTTCATCCCATTCGATATTTGAGAAGGTATGACCGGCGCGCGTGACCTTGACCGTTTCTTTCCCAAAGAGCTTGCCGACCTCCGTGAGCTTATAGCCCCAAGGCTCTTTTGTCATCATTCCGCTGGAGACGAGACGCTTGTTAACTTCCTGATTTGATAAAAGCAAGTCGTGTCCGAGCCCCGTTGCGGTCTTCTCGACTCCGGTAAGGTTGACCTCTGGCAGAGGGGTCTTTGCGGCTGCCTCAATAATCGCGGCAGCACTCTTGCCTGCGGTGTTGCCATTTGTTTTGATTTTAGTCGCATGGTCCGTTTTTGCGGCTATCGCGATGCCAACGATTGAGCCGAGCGCGACGAATGCGCCGATGCCAATCTGGACTTTATGATGTTTGAGCCATGCGATGCCTTCGTTCTCCTCGGGCAGATTAGTATCATCCAACTCCATTTTTCTATACCTCATTTCTTGATCGATTTAGCGAGTTGGTACGCGAGAGAGCTCAATGCCGGAATCAATGCCGATGAGGCGGGGATTAGGGCAGCAGTGAGGGCGGTTGCTCCGACTATGGCGCTCTGCTTGGCGATGGCTTCTTGTTTTGTCCCTCCCTTACTTTCTTCCTTAAGGGTTATCTGCATCTTCTCTAGCTCTGCTGCTACTGGTTGATCGACGAACAACTGGATAATTTTTGCTAGATCCTCGTTTCCATTAACGGCGATTTCGTTGTTGAACACTGCTCTGATGGCGAGATAGTGCATCTTCGTCATCTGTGTTTTACCTGTCTCGAGGCTGCTGACGGTTTGCTTCGTTATGCCCAGTTCGTTCGCGAGGCGCTCGCCACTCCAACCCGCTGCCTTGCGAATGGTTGACAGGTGAGCTTGGAGCCTGCTGACTAGTTCTTCATCCGGTGAAGTCATTTATGCCTCACAAATAGTAAATATTCCTTACTCTTGTCAAATATTATATATCAAATCAGAAATTCATCAATTACTAAGTGAGTCATAGTTTATACGGCCGGCTCCTGAATTCCCTCAGTTTTCAACTGAACCGAAAACGGAGCTGATGCGCGGCGCTCAGCAGCTCGCACTCCCTCCGGCTCCACTGGCGCAGCTCGGCCGCGTGCACGGTGTCGCGACACAGGTCCAGGAACACCTCGGCGTTCTCGCAGAAGCACTCGTGGGCAAAGGCGCCCGAGCCGCTTGCGATGCACACGCTGTCGGCGAAGAGCTATCGGCTAGTCGATTCGCGCGGGCAGCGGCTAAAGCGGGCGTGTGATAAATTGATAATTGATGAGAACGAACACGTGTTCGTTTATATGGTAAGATATATGCCAGCGGGAGCGATTTCATTCGATATCGTTCTTGCCGGTACTTTTTACTTCCGCATGCTGTCGGCGCGGACTTCGAATTCAGAGAGGGTGATTGCAATGCTATACGAATTTAAATAGATCTCTAATGCTTGATTAAGACCATGTCTATGTCAAAAGACATACAAAAGTGTTAGTCTTTTGACATGAAACACTTTGATGAAATATTCGAACTGGCGGCAGATGGCTACGGCATCGTGACTGCTGCGCAGGCACGCGAGATTGGCGTAACCACTGGAGAACTGAGCCGATGGTGTGCCACTGGGAAATTGATGCGCCGAGGACATGGGGTGTACAAGCTCACCCAATGGGTTCCGACGCCCCGTGATGTCTTTGCGGAGGCAGTGGCTCTTGTTGGTGACGAGGGTTTCCTGTGGGGCGAATCAGTGCTGTCTATGCACGCACTTGCACTTGTTGATCCTCGTGCCGTGACCGTGGCAACACCAAAGCGTATTCGCCGCAAACTGCCAGCTTGGGTAAAAACAGTGCCCGCTCCAGAGAATGCGAAAACGACGTTCTATGAAGGAATCCCTTCTCAATGCGTTGCCGATGCGATTGAGGCTTGTAAGGGGTCCGTTATGACCGAACGCCTCATCGAGGCAACCAAGCACGCTCAAGCCGAGGGTCTTATTACCTCCAATGAGCATGAGAGACTGATGAAGGAGCTGTCGTGAAGGAAGTCAAGAAGCCAACAAGCAGACGTAACCTTGACATAGCGATAGACCGATTCTGCGCTGATTTGGACGAAGAACCGGGCCGCATTAAAAGGCTCATTGCGGCCGTTGTTGTTGGGCAGATGCTACCCGATGGAGCCGCAAAGGGTGGAAATGCCCTGAAGATTCGCTTTGGGAAGGATGTCACGCGGTTCTCGCGCGACCTCGATACCGCCAGGGCATCCTCACTGAACGATTACATGACGAAGCTTGAAGATTCGCTCACTATAGGCTGGAACGGATTCTCGGGTGCCATTGTTCCGAGGGAGCCCGCATCTCCGAAGGGAATTCCAACTCCTTACGTCATGCGTCCGTTCGAAATCAAGATTGCCTACAATGGTAAATCGTGGATGACGCTGCCGCTTGAGGTCGGTCATAACGAAATCGGCGACGCCGACGATCCCGATATGGTTTCCTCGCCTGAAGCTGCGGCAATATTGAAAGGTCTCGGGTTTCCCGAACCGGGGCCGGTTCCGTGCATGAGGCTCGAGCATCAGATTGCCCAAAAACTTCATGCTGCGAGCAGCCCCGGCAGCGAGCGCGCCCATGATCTGATAGATCTCCAGATTGCAATTTCCAACGGGGAAATTGATTACCTAAAAACTCGAGAGGTCTGTATCAGACTCTTTGCGTATCGTGCGGAGCAGGAGTGGCCTCCAATGATCTCGAGGGGAGTGGGCTGGGACTCACTGTATTTCTCTCAGGCAGAAGGACTAAACGTTTTGCCGACTGTCGATGATGCCGTGGCATGGGCGAACGACTTGATTGCAAAAATCGATTCTGCTCGTTAGTGACACTGCTGAGATCTCTCGCTTACGCCATAGCAACCCCACGCGCAGCACTCAGCAGCTCGTACTCCCTTTGACTCCAATGGCGCAGCTCGGCAGCCTCGACGGCATCTCGGCATAGGTCCAAAAACACCTCGGCCCCATCGCAGAAGCACTCGCGGGCAAAGTCACCCGAGCCGTTCGCGATGCACGTGCCGTCTGCAAACAGCTTCCAACTCGACGGTTCGCGCAGGTTATCCCCGGACAGCTTGATCTGCAGCACATGCGGATTGCCGGCAGCACAGAGCTCTTCCTCGAGCTTCTGTACCGTAAAGCGCATCTGGTGGGAGAGGCTGCTCTTGACCATGGCCGAGGTGTAGCCGTTCGGCTTGTCCAGAAGATGCATGCGTTTTGGCTGTGCGACCAGGTTGTGGAAGTTGCGCTCGCGGCGCACGGAGAAATTGTCCATACGGACTCCTTTCATCGATGTTGGCAGGGCCACCGTGCCTCTTGGCCGGTTGGCGTCGGGATCGTGGAGCCAACTCTCTACCCCGACTCTGGATAAAACGCGCCCGCTCCTTGCGGGCAAGAGGAAGTCTATCAACGTGTACGGACAGAAATCAAGCGCCGCCTGCGAAATGACGCGTGAACGGCGTTGGTTTCCCAAGTGATTATTCGGCTTTCATCCAGAAAAGTGTCGAAATCAGCCGTGTAAAAGTACGGAAAAGTGTCGAAATAGGCACCTTAAAACTTCGGAAAAGTGTAGCTGGATGACAAAACAGCACTTAGAAGCCGGTGTTGGATGCGGGATCCTGCGGCCGCCTTCAGCCCTCGCTACTCATCGTCCCCGTCGTTGGGGTCACCCTTGAGGGTGTTGATGTCCAGATACTCGTCATCGTCCTCTTTTTGCTGGGTCTCCGACTCCGCTTGGGTGGGGCCGGAGAACAGCCGGAATCCCTCAAACGCAATGACGCCGAGCAGGGCAATGACAATGGCGATAAAGGCAACCTTGACTGCCTGCGGAAATTCCGAAAAACGCAGCGCCTTTTCCTCGGCGTAATAATCGGCGAAGCGCTCTTCGCCCGCGCTTTTGGTATACGCCGGTGCGGACGCGGCCTCCGGGTCATATTCCGGTGCAGGCGTGGCAGCGTACGGATCGTTGAGATAATCGCTCGATGTGGTGCCATAATCCTCGGTCTCGATGCGACCGGCGTCAGCATGGCCATCGGAATAATCGGAATATGCCGCACCGCCCTCATAGCCCGCGGCGCTCGTGTTGGCGGCAAAAAGCGGGTTAACTGGAACGTCGAGCGCCGGCATGCCGGTAGAGGTCTCATCCAGATCGGCTGCAGCCCAGGAATCGTAGGCAACCTGATGGGCAACGGGCTCATCGAGCCTTGTGACCGGAGGCTTGCGTGCCGCAGGAACAGGCAACTGCTGGGCGCTGTACATAACGGTGCTGTCGGCCGATTTGCCCTGCGTCGCTGCAGCGAGAAATGCCGCCGTCTCGGACGGGTCGCTTGCGGGGCGGGGAGTGGGTGTGGGCGCAGACGCGGGCGTCGAAACAGGCGACTGCGCAGGAGCCGGCGCAGATGCGGGCTTAGGCGCAAGTGCGGGATTGGGGCTTGACGGGCGAGCCCCACCGCCCATGAGTTCGTCGGCGGTCCACGGGCGATCATCCATCACGTCGTCAAGGCTCAGCGAAAACAGGTCGTCTTCACCCTCATCGAACATGCGGTGCACATGTCCACCAATTGCCGGAATCAATCCGCGACCGGTGCATGATGCCTTGCTCAACGCCATTCTGTTCCACCCTTTCGAAATACTAATGACATCGATTATATGGAACTTTCCAAGCGGCTCGGTCTTGGATTCATGCTTTCCAGAACTCGCGCCCAAAAGGGGAGGGGCAATCCAGGCGAGTGCCTACTTGTCGCCTGTTGCCGCCTTGGCCTCATTGAGGTAGCTATAGAAGCTGTACTTGGAGATGCCAAAGAACTCGCAGGCGCGCTCGCTCGACTTGGAAATGAGGAAGGCGCCGCGACGGTCGAGGTAGCCAATGGCACGAATGCGCTCGTCTTTGGTCATGAGTGCCGCGGGCTTGCCCACAAACTGTTCGCACTCGTGCAGCAGGTCCTCGAGCAGGTCGCCGATGTTCTTGGTAATGGGCTCGGGCTCGGTGTAGCCCGTGCCGCCGGTGCCGGTAAAGGCGTCGAGCGAACGCTCAAAAGCCTTCATAAGCGTAATGTCAAAGTTGATGCCCAAAATGCCGACGGGCTTGCCCTCATCGTTGCGGATAAAGATGGTCGAGGACTTGAGCAGCTTGCCATCGGCGGTTTTGGTGAGGTACGGCTCGCGGTCGTGCACGTCGGCGGTGCCCTCGTGCATGGATTCAAGCACAATATGGCTGGGGCCGTCACCCAGTTTGCGCCCGCTGACGTGGCCGTTTTCGATCACTACGATGGAGCGGTCCACGTCCTCGGTCTCCAGGTCGTGGACGACGACTTCGCAGTTGGGACCAAATTGGAGCGCCAGACCGTGTGCGAGGCGCTTGTAAAACTCAATCTGTGCGGGGGTCACGGGTGCCTTCCTAAAAATTAGTTTGGGCATACTTTGCCATAAACCACACCTGTTCGCAAATAACGAAAGCGTCGCTGCGTTATGTAACCGTTCGGCGGCGAAAAGGTACCGATTACGGCAACAAACAATTTGTTAGGTTTTCCAATCAAAAAGTGTGATAGAACAGTGCTAACAAACTTTTTGTTTGGCATCCACATAAAAGTTCAGCCGTGTGAATGGGATCGGGCTGAAACGCGTATGCGGGGGCCGGCAAGAGAGAACTTAAGGAGTTCACCGTATGGCCGATAAGATCCAGTGGGCGGGCAACACGATGCCCAAGAGCGATGACAAGCACTTGGGAATCATGAGCCTCGACCACGTGAAGAAGGCCCGCGCCTTCCACCAGTCGTTCCCCCAGTACACCGTCACTCCGCTTGCCCGCCTGGATGGCCAGGCCGCGCGCCTGGGCCTGTCCAACCTGTGCGTTAAGGACGAGAGCTATCGCTTTGGCCTCAACGCCTTTAAGGTCCTGGGCGGTTCGTTTGCCATGGCCAACTACATTGCCGACGAGACCGGCAAGGACGTTGCCGAGTGCACCTTCGATTACCTGACCTCCGATCAGCTTGCCAAGGACTTTGGCCAGGCCACCTTCTTTACCGCCACCGACGGCAACCATGGCCGCGGCGTGGCATGGGCTGCCAACAAGCTGGGCCAGAAGGCCGTCGTGCACATGCCCAAGGGTTCCACCAAGCCCCGCTTCGATAACATCGCCGCCGAGGGCGCCACGGTGACCATCGAAGAGGTCAACTACGACGAGTGCGTGCGCATGGCCGCCGCCGAGGCCGATGCCTGCGAGCGCGGCGTCATCGTTCAGGACACCGCCTGGGAGGGCTATGAGGAGATCCCCTCCTGGATCATGCAGGGCTACGGCACCATGGCCAACGAGGCGGCGGAGCAGCTGCGGCAGGTGGGGATCAACCGCCCCACTCACGTGTTCGTGCAGGCCGGTGTGGGTAGTTTGGCCGGAGCAGTGATCGGATATTTCACCAACCTGTTCCCCAACGATCCCCCCACCTTCGTGGTGATGGAGGCCCGGGCGGCGGACTGCCTGTACCAGGGCGCCCTGGCAGGGGATGGACAGCCGAGGATCGTGGAAGGCGATCTCAAGACCATCATGGCGGGCCTGGCCTGCGG